>Ga0214917_10001031_pt1 | contig 36569 bp, 27 predicted proteins | sample LL_1208_BB_MetaG_FD_177983 | JGI IMG/M metagenome (GOLD analysis project Ga0214917, IMG submission 177983) | Freshwater microbial communities from Lake Lanier, Atlanta, Georgia, United States - LL_1208_BB | ecosystem: Environmental > Aquatic > Freshwater > Lake | place: USA: Georgia | collected... | reverse complement strand
TTTGATGTGGTACCCTTCCAAAACGATCTTCCATCTGGCTGATAAAATCATCTATCTGTTCTTCCGTCTCAATCTGATCAATTTGGGTGTACATGCTTAATCGTTCCTGGACATTACTCACATAGCTATCTGGAATGAATAAATCAATATCCGTTTCTATTTGAACATCGCGGACAAACTTCCTATCCTTTTCTAATTCCTCCCTGAATAAATCTTTATAATCTGTCTCCTTCAGTTCCTGGACGGCTTCCTCCAATATTTTCTGATAGGTTTCATAACCGATGTCCGCAATAAATCCACTTTGTTCGGCACCCAGAATATTTCCGGCCCCTCTGATATCCAGGTCTTTCATGGCAATTTGAAAACCACTGCCAAGTTCAGAAAAATCTTCCAATGTTTTTAACCGTTTGCGAGCATCATCGGTGAGAGAGGACATGGAGGGACTAAGCAAATAACAATAGGCTTTCTTGTTGGACCTACCTACCCGTCCCCTCAACTGATGTAAATCGCTTAATCCAAATTGATGCGCATTATTGATTATCATGGTATTAGCATTGGCAATATCCAATCCTGTTTCAATAATATTGGTACAGACGAGCACATCATATTTCTTGTCAATGAAGTCCATCAAAGTTGTTTCAAGTTTCGATGATTCCAATTGCCCGTGAGCGGAGCCAATGGAAATATCGGGGCAAAGTTTTTTTATGAGGACAGACATTTCCTCCAGATTTTTTACCCTGTTGTGGACGAAAAACACCTGACCTCCTCTATTCACTTCATAATAAATAGCATCTCTTATGAGGTCCTCATTAAACGCATGCACTTCTGTTTGAATGGGTTGCCTGTTTGGCGGAGGCGTTCTGATAATAGAAAGATCTCTGGCAGCCATTAACGAAAACTGTAGCGTTCTGGGTATAGGTGTAGCTGTGAGTGTAAGGGTATCGACATCCGTTTTCAGGCTTCGTAATTTCTCTTTGGAAGCCACGCCAAATTTCTGCTCCTCATCAATGACAAGCAATCCCAGATCTTTAAAACGAGTGTCTTTCCCCAATAAACTATGGGTGCCGATAATAATATCGACCTTACCTTCGGCTAATTTCGCAAAAGTTTCCTTTCTTTCTTTGGTACTTCTAAAGCGATTTACATAATCGACCGTAACGCCGAAAGGCTCTAATCGGCCATGAAAAGTTTTGGCATGCTGCAGTGCTAAAATGGTTGTTGGCACCAATATGGCCACTTGTTTACCTGCCACCACGGACTTGAAAGCTGCCCTTATAGCAATTTCTGTTTTCCCAAAACCTACATCACCGCAGATTAAACGATCCATGGGATAAGGTTTCATCATGTCTGCTTTCACATCGACCGTAGCTTTATATTGGTCGGGGGTGTCCTCATAGATAAAGGAAGCCTCGAGTTCGTCCTGCAAATAGCTGTCAGGGGGAAAAGCGAATCCCGGTGCAGCCCTCCGTTGAGCATAAAGTTTTATTAGCTCGGCCGCAATATCTTTAAGCTTCTTTTTTGTCTTATTTTTCAGATTTTTCCAGGCGTCCGAACCTAATTTACTGAGTTGAGGTTCCGTGCCTTCCTTTCCCACATATTTTGAAATTTTATGTAAGGAATTGACACTGACGTAAAGAATATCATTATTCTTATAAAATAATCTTACGGCCTCCTGAAGATTTCCATTAATTTCAATTTTCTGAAGACCTGAAAATTTTCCAATCCCATAGTCTATATGAGATACAAAATCACCTGGTTGTAAATCTTTTACCAGTTTTAATTGCAGTGCCTGATCTCTTGAGTAGGTGTGTCTAAGTTTAAAACGGTGAAATCTGTTAAAAATCTGATGATCTGTAAAACAGGCAATATTCAAACCCTCGTCTATAAATCCTTCGTGTAAACCAATAACTACTGGATGGAAAATGAGTTCAGCTTTCATGTCTTCAAAAATGGCATGGAAACGTTCTACCTGACGCGCATTTTCCGTAAATAAATAGATTTCCTGCTTTTTGGCTTGTCTCTCTTTCCAGTCTGCAATTAAAAGATCAAAGTTTCTATTAAATTGCGGTTGAGGTTTTCCGGAAAAATCAATATGATTCGGGATAGGAACAGGCTGGTTTCTAGAACTAAAAAAAAGAACAGATTTAGTAATAAGTGCCGAAAGAAGCACATCAGGTTTCACATAGGGTTTTTCACGGGCAAATTCAGCTTCCTCCCCCTCGTGCAATATCGAGATTGTTTTACTAAAATCATTTGCCTTTTCCTCACAAATTTTTAATTTCTCTTGCAGAAGATTCATATCCCAGACAATAACCAAAGTTTCTGGATGCAGAATTTCTGTAAAGGCGATTTTTTCAGATTTCTCGAACCTTTTATTCATGTTTGGAACGATACTTACCTTAACCAGTTCCTGTTTGGAAAGCTGGCTCATTGGATCGAAAGATCTGATTCTTTCTACCTCCTCATCAAAAAGTTCTATACGATAAGGTAATTCATTGCCAAACGAATAAATATCGATAATACCCCCTCTTATGGAAAATTGACCAGGTTCATAAACGAATTCCTCTCTGGAGAAACCATACTCCAACAGTACTTCTATAATAAAATCTCTGTCTAATTTTTCACCTTTTGAAAAACTTAGCCTGGTTTTCTCAAGTACTGCAGGATTTACAACTTTTTCAAAAAGGGCTTCAGGATAAGTAACAATAACAGTAGATCCTGCCTTATCATAAAGTGCTGAAACAACCTCTGTTCTCTCGAGGATATTCGGCTTATTCATTTCTTCGAAATGGGCAGGCCTTTTAAATGAATCAGGAAGAAAAAAAATCTGTTTATTATCAAAAAGTAAACTGAGGGTGTTCCAAAAATAGGCAGCAGACTCTTTGTTTTCTGCAATGATTAAAATCGGTCTTTTTTTGCGTTCATATAATCCACGAACGATAAAACACTCCTGAGCGCCAAAAACCGATGTTGCTCGAAGAAAAGCGGGTTGTTGAAGTTCGAAGATACGATCTATCTCTTTTAGTCTGGAATCTTGACCGTATTTGTCAATCAAGCTATTCTTCATTAACTGGTTCATAGGGTAAACTGTATATATTTGATGGCTTTTCCCTCTCCTAAAAATTTATTTTCATACCTTGTTTTAGTAGTAAGCAGTGGATTGGGAAGATCTGCCTCATAAATATCCGCATTGGCGATAATCACTTTGGCATCCTTCTCTTTTGAGAGTATGTCTAAAGTATATAGATAGAGCGTTGATTCGTCTGTTTTTAAATGAATAATACCGTTTGGTTTTAACATTTCTTTGTATTTTTCTAAAAATGCTGGAGAAGTTAACCTCCTGTTAATGCGATAATTTTCCAAAAAAGGATCTGGAAAGGTAATCCATATCTCAGAAACCTCTTGATTTCCAAAGAAGAAAGAAATCATTTCAATTCTTGTTCGAAGAAAAGCCAGATTTTTTAAATTTTCTTCTAATCCGATGGAAGCTCCTTTCCATAAACGGGAACCTTTACAATCAATACCTATGATATTTTTTTCTGGAAATTGTCTGGCCAGTGCCACTGAGTATTCTCCATAACCGCATCCCAATTCTAAAATAATGGGTGCCTCTTTCTGAAAATGCACCTCATTCCATTTTCCAGCAAGCACTTTTTCTGCACCAAAAGCCCCTGAGAGCAAAGCACTTCTCCCATTATTATTTTCATAAACATTAGGAAAAGACAGTAAATCTGCAAAGCGTTGTAATTTATTTCGCTTGCTCATTCCTTTAAATTTTCAAATATGATGAAATTTAGGTCGGCAAAAATAGTACATTTGCAGATAACAAAGAATCATTTATGAAACACCTGATTTCATCCCTTTTTATCGCAAGCTTTTATGTTCTTGCGGTATCAGCACAAACACCAACTGCACCTGTTGATTTTTATCCTCCAACGATTGTTCCCGATAGGATCATTGCCACCTGGCATGACGACCCTGCCACCTCTTTTTCGGTAAACTGGCGTACCTCCATCAATGTTCTTAAAGGAATTGCACAAATTCAAAAATCCGTTGCCAGTCCCGATTTTGATAGTGTAAAAATAGTAGAAGCCAAAACAGAAATGCTTCTAAACGATTTACATGTTGCTCATTATCATTCTGTTAAATTTTCTGGATTAAGCCCGGAAACAACCTATGCCTATCGGGTTGGAGATGGAAATATCTGGAGTGAATGGGTGCATTTTACGACCGCTTCAAAAATTGTTAAACCCTTTTCTTTTTTATATTTTGGGGACGCACAGAACGATATTAAATCAAAATGGTCAAGAACCATTCGCCAGGCATACAGCGATTTGCCCAAAGCTGACTTTATGATTCATGCCGGTGACTTAATTAATATAAATAAAAGAGATCAGGAATGGGGAGAATGGTTTTATGCAGGAGGATGGATTTACCAAAATATTCCCAGTATTTTAACCCCTGGAAATCATGAATACTCGCGCGTGACCCCAACAGAATCAAAATTAACTGCCCATTGGAGGCCATCTTTTACTTTGCCAGAAAATGGCCCAAGTGGATTGGAGGAAACTGTATATTATACTGATTTTCAAGGTGCAAGAATTATTTCTCTCAATACAACAGCCTTTTTAGCTCATAAAAAGGACAGCGCTTCTCAAATGGAATGGCTTGATAAAGTATTGGCAAATAATCCTAATAAATGGACGTTTGTTACCATGCACCATCCTGTTTATTCCCCAGCTGCTGGTCGAGATAATCCTTCTCTTAAAAACAGCTTGAAAATTCTTTTTGATAAATATAATGTTGACCTCGTTCTTCAGGGTCATGATCATACCTATGCCCGTGGAGGTAATAATCTGCCGGAAGGAGGTATGGTTATGGATTCGACGGGACCCGTTTATGTGGTTTCTGTAAGTGGTCCCAAGATGTATATTTCCAGCATGCTTTCCTGGATTGACCGTGCGGCAAATGAAACGCAACTTTACCAAACCGTTCATGTGAACGGCGATTCTTTAACTTATGCTGCCTATACGACCTTAGGCGATTTATACGATAAATTTAAGATCGTTAAAAAAGCAGGTAAAAGCAAGCAGTTTATTGACGAGGAACCCTTTGGTACTGCAGAAAGAATTAGTCTTTCTCCGTCTCTATTAGATAAAATGAAAGAAGAAGAAAGAGCTGACTGGAGCAAGCGCTTCGAGGCTTATAAAGCTAGAAAAAAGGTAAAAGAAGATAATTTTCGAAAAAGTCAGCTTGCCAAAAAAGCACCCAAAAAGAAATAACCTAAAGAACAAAAGAGGCTGTCTACAAAGATAGCCTCTTTTTTTAAGCTACTTTATACATTGGGCTCATAGATTTTATGATGGTAAAGGATTAAAAATGGATGATTTTCAAAGCTTATCCCGATAGATTACAGAGAACGATTTTGGTTAGTCATAATGTTTATTTGTTGATAAATACTTTCGTATAAACTCACATTAGCACAGCCCTTCTATCTTTGTAACCTTACTGTCGGATAATTAAAGTTTAAAATTTTTCTTTATAAAAATACATAAATTTCTTCGCCTATGTTTGGCAAATATTCCAAGAAGAAATAAGCTGAATAAATGACTTATCATGCAAAACAAGGTAAATGAAACTATCCTGGCATCGTTGGTCTTACCTCTATTTTACTTGGTAGTGTTCTATGGGGCATTAAAAGCAAATCGATCACCATCTGTCCCATATCTTCCGGTTGAATTTTCCAATGATCAGCATCATTTGGGGTATGACTGTTAAAATAAGTACTCACTGATCCTGGCATAATCGTTGTCGTTTTTATACCGTGTTTTCTTACATCTAGCATGACGGCCTGGGTAAAACCAACCAGTCCAAATTTACTGGCATTATAGGCGGCACCAGCGGCAAAAAAATTGGTGCCAGCAAGACTTGCGATAGTGATTAAATATCCCTTACTTCCCTTTAAATGTTCTAAGGAAGCTTTTACGGTATTGAAAACACCTGTTAGATTAATATCGATTGTATCGTGCCATTGTTCGGGAGTCAGGAGGCTGATATCGGCAAAATGTCCTACGCCTGCGTTGGCAATCACCACATCCAGTTGCTTCCATTTATCCATTATCTGTTGAACAGCCGTCTGTTGGTCCGACAACGAACGCACGTCACAAACCAAACCCAGGGCAGCATTGTCCCTAATAGCGTTCAATTTTTTTTCAGCCGCTTTTACGTCGGCTTCATTTCTGCCAGTGATACAAACAAACATTCCGGCTTCAACCATTGCTTCGGCGATACCTAAACCAATGCCCTTATTCCCACCAGTAATGAAGGCAACTTTCCCAATCAATTTTTCCATTTAAAAATTTTTTTAAGTAAATTATTTTAGGGCAAAGCTACTCGCCCATTCAATCCAGGGAGTAGCCAATAAAAAGATAGTCAGATTAGCCAGAGTGATAATAGCACCCTGTTGATACACTTCTTTGGGTGTTATATAACCACTACCCACAAAAAAAACATTACAAGAGGAACCTTGTGGAGCCAAAGCGGCAAAATAATTAGTAGCAAAAGAGAGACTAAATGCCATTAGAGCAACTGGCACGCCTGCTGCAAATCCAACTTCAAGAAACACACCATATAATGCGAGCATGTGAGCCGTTTGACTTACAAATAAATAATGAATAAGTACGTAAAGAACTGTCAATAATAGGTACACCTGAAAAGTGGATAAGGATGTAATTTGTCCTGATATTTTTTGTCCGATAATTCCCATAAAACCCATAGCGTTTAAGGAACTACTCATCATGTATAGAATGGCAAACCAAATAAATGTCTCTAATGCTTCTCCCCCTTCTTTTCTTAAAATGGTCAGGGGAAATACATTTGAAATAATAAGAACAGCTAAACCTGCTAAACACACAATAGCGAGATTCAAACCTAGGGGGGTTGCCAGCACCCATCCGAGAACCATGAAGGTAAACGTTGAAGCGGTTATCCACTCTTTTTTACCCATTGGACCCATTTCCTTTAACATGGCTGCCGCAGCTAATGGAGCCTCTGGCGTTAATTTAGCTTCAGGTGGAAAAGTCTTATAAAGTAACCAGGGTAAAAAAATTAAAGCAATCAAACAAGGTAATGAACTGACTAATAACCAGTTAGAGAAATCCATTGCCACATTATATTTTGCAGCTAAACCTGCTCCGATAGGATTTGCAGCCATGGCCGTAAACCAAAGAGCCGATGAAATAGTCAGACTGGTTATGGAAACCATCATTAAATAGGCACCTGTTTTTTTTCGGGTACCTTTTTCAACATCTGAGCCTGTGTCCATTGCTAAAGACAATACAATTGGGTATAAAACGCCCGATCTAGCTGTATTACTTGGAATTGCGGGTCCAATTAATACATCTGTCAGCGTTATACAATAGCCTAATTTCAAGGTGGAATGGCCAAATTGCCTGATAAAAAAAAGGGCAATTCTCTTTCCAAGTCCAGAATGTATGATCGCTTTTGCCACTAAAAAAGATGAGAGAATGAGAATCATGAAGCTTTCGGAAAATCCTGAAAATGCTTTCTCAGGAGAAAGAATCCCTGAACTTACCGCAATGACCATGGCTAAAATAGATGCTGAAAAAATAGAAAGCACCTGGGTGAGAACGGCTAAAATAGCACCTAAAAATAGAATGAAAAGTCGCCAGGAGGGTTGGGAAAACTCCCAGGGAGGAACTATAAACCATGCCCATAGGGCAAAAACAAGAATTCCCGTAATCAACAGGATTTTGATAATATTCGCCATCTTCATTTCTATAGTTATTAAAATCTTTGTTTAAGTTTCAAATTTCTAAAAATAGTGTTTTTATAGTAACTTGTATAAGGATTTGTCTTTAAGAAATAAAGAATGTATGCTTATGAAAGATATAATAGGTTTCTTTACTCTCCTTTTTTTTGTATTATCTGGGAATTTATCCCTCGCTCAAACATCAACTAAGGATACGGCTGTATTTATCAAAGTTGAAAAAATCAATGGGGTAACCTATTTAGGAAAGCTTATTTCCGATGATGGCCGAGAGATATTGCTTGAAACAAATCATATTGGCAGAATTTTCATTCCTAAAAATGAAATCAGGTCCATTTCCGAGGAGAAAATCCGAGGTAGAAATATGGTAAATGAAACGGCAGCTTATTTTGCTTTCAACACCCGATACGCGTTTACCAATAATGCACTACCTATAAAAAAAGGGGATCATTATGCATCTATTTCCTGGTATGGTCCCGAAGTACATTTTGCTGTTTCCAAGGGATTTTCAGTAGGCGTTATGTCCACTTGGCTTGCCGTACCTGTAATTATTGCCTTGAAATATACCTTACCGACAAAAAATGAAAAATTGCATTTTTCTTTAGGTTCTTTGCTTGGAAGCAGCAGTTATGCAAATAATTTTAAAGGTTTTGGTGGTCTTCAATGGGTAACAGGGACATACGGTAATACCATCAATAATTTTTCAATTTCCCTGGGATATGGTTACTTAAAAGGTGGAGATATGATAGAGGTTGCTAACCCAGGAACCTATATATCACCTAACTACCCACTTTATGTTACCGAAGAGAGTCCCCTGAGGGCTTCCCCTGTTTTCTCCATGGCAGGCATTATAAAGGTAAGTAAGAAAGCCTCTTTATTTTTCGATTCTATGTTTTCCTTAAGCGAGCAGGAAAAGACTTATATTTTAAATAGTGGTGGTTTTGATTTTCAAACAGGAAAAGAAAGTCCATTTATTACCAAAGTTACTAAAGAAGAGGTATGGACTTCTGCTTTTATTTTAATGCCTGGTATGAGATTTCAAACAAAAGAAAATCAATCATTTCAAGTTTCTTTGGCAGGAATTAGCCTATTGGATAAAAACGAAAAAATGTCCTTTCCATTTCCATTGATAAACTGGTATTTTAAATTTTAAGCAAAAAAAATGCCGGCTCTACCCCCCAGTGGAACCGGCAAAAAAAATCCATTCAGGTTTATTCTTAGTATAATTCTTTTAAAATTCGGTGGGCATCGGACCCATGCGTCCCCCCAAAGATGATCTTTAGCCCACCATAAAATTAAATCTTCCACCCATTTTACGATGAATAAAATTTAAAAGTACAATAATAAAATGTAGTGGTATGTAGATACGGCTCAAAGACTCAGCGCTTGGAAAGCACATGTAGTTTCTTTAAAATAATATTTTGTGTAATAGCTCTCTAAAAACTAAAGTACAAATTTACTTTAAATATTTTTATAAACAAACATTATATTAAAAAAAATCGTGTCATTATTGTCAAATAGTTTGTCAAAATGGCAGATTAATGAATGTGGCATATTGTTTGTCATAAAAACCTCAAACAAAAAAATTTATTATGCAACGAGGTAATATTTCTGTTCAAACGGAAAACATTTTTCCAATTATTAAAAAATTTCTATACTCTGACCAGGAAATTTTTCTACGTGAATTAATTTCAAATGCAGTAGATGCTACCACTAAATTACAAACATTAAGCAGAAGAGGAGAATTAAATGGCGAAACGGGTGAAGTTACTATTGATATCTTGCTCGATGAAAAGAATAAAACCTTAACGATACGTGACCGTGGTATCGGTATGACGGAAGATGAGGTAATGAAGTATTTGAATCAGGTAGCTTTTTCCAGTGCCCAGGAATTTATTGATAAATATAAAGACGATGCCAGTATAATAGGACATTTTGGACTTGGCTTCTATTCTGCTTTTATGGTTGCAACCAAAGTAGAAGTTGATACCTTGTCGTGGAAAGAAGGATCAAAAGCGGTGTTATGGTCTTGTGACGGCAGTCCGGAATATACCCTTTCCGAAGGTTCAAGATTAGAAAGAGGTACTGACATTATTCTTCACATAGGTGATGAGGGTAAAGAATATTTGGAAAAAAAGAGAATTGATGATTTGCTCGAAAAATACTGTAAATTCTTACCTGTTTCTATTCGTTTCGGTGAAAAGGAAGAATCTGTAACAGAAGGTGAGGGAGAAGAGGCAAAAACCAAAACGATAAAAGTTGATAATTTCATCAATAATACCTTACCTGCCTGGAAAAAATCACCTTCCGATTTAAGTGACGAGGACTACCGTAATTTTTATAGGGAGCTATACCCAATGAGTTACGAAACACCCTTGTTCTGGATTCATTTAAATATCGATTTTCCTTTTAATCTTACAGGTGTTTTATACTTTCCTCATCTGGGTAACAATATTGAAATACAGCGTAATAAAATACAACTTTATTCTAATCAGGTTTATGTAACTGATAATGTTAAAGAAATAGTTCCTGAGTTCCTTACCCTGTTACATGGCGTAATTGATTCTCCTGATATTCCTTTGAACGTTTCCAGAAGTTATCTCCAGGCTGACAGCAATGTCAAAAAAATTACGGGGTATATCACAAGAAAAGTAGCTGACAAACTTTCAGATTTATTCAATAACGAAAGAGAGAATTATGAAAGTAAATGGAATGACTTAAGCATTTTCGTTAAGTACGGAATGATTTCTGATGAGAAATTCTATGAGAAAGCAACTTCTTTTGCCCTATTTAAGACACTCGAAGGTAAATACAAAACCATTGATGAGTATATTGAAAGTGTAAAAGCACTCCAAACAGATAAGCATAATAAAGTTATCCTCATTTATTCTAATGATAAGGATGCTCAATATACACAAATTCAGGCTGCAAAAAATAATGGCTATGATGTTCTCATGATGGATCAGGTCATTGACGCTCATTTTATGCAGCAACTGGAATATAAACAAGGAACCGTGACTTTTGTAAGAGTTGATTCCGATACGGTGGATAATTTAGTTCAAAAGGAGGACAAAAAAGAATCGGTCTTATCTGAAGATCAGGAAAAACAAATTAAGGACTGGTTTACTACCAGTTTAAATGACCCCATGTCCACATTGGTTACTAAAGCGTTAAGTCCTGATGATCTGCCAGTGCAAATTACACGTCCAGAGTTTATGCGCCGAATGAAAGAAATGCAGATGATGCAAGGCATGAAAATGGATGGATTCCCTGATTCTATCAACGTTGTAGTGAATACGAATCATAAAATAATCAATGAGCAGATATTAAATCAATCTGACGAATCAGCAAGGAATGAAACCATTAAATACCTCATTCAGTTGGCTAAACTTCAGGCTGGCATGTTAACAGGGGCAGCATTGAATGATTTTGTTACTAAAAGTATTGAGAATATTTGATTTAAAGCTGGTTTTAATAAAAGAGCCGTTTTCTTTCTTAAAGAGAGCGGCTTTTTTATTTATGGAATGACCGCTGTTTGAATGATATGTTCCAGTTGCAGCATTTTATTTCTCTTTGTCTCGCCAGGAGCATATAGGAAACCATCTATTAAAATTATTTCATTTGTCTTTGGATTGTGAATCAAATAACAAATAAAAGCCCCAGCCATGTAATCATTTTCAATTTCCCAGATTCCTCTTCCTTCAAAAGCATATTTGCCATTCATATTTACAGCCTGTCCAAATAGTGGCAAATCGACGTCATTTACTACCATGTAAGAATTCGGGGCTCTGGAGGATACGTATTTTTTGCCTAAAGTATCTCTCATTGCCTTTAGATTTTCAGCCGAGAATTGCTTTGTAGAAGTGTACTTAAACCTTGATATAAGCAAATTGAAAGATGCTTTATCAGTCTCTTTTCTCAACCAAAAGGCCTTTCCATCGTTGATGGCTGCTAAAAAATCATTTGGTATTTTTAGCCTAACGTGCATTTTGGCTTCAATTTCACTTTCCAGCTTTGTGTTTCTTCCTGACTGATAGGCATTTGCACCTATTTGGACCGCATCTTGACTACGTACTTTTTTAATTAAGGTTGGAAGATTTAACTTAAGGTTTTCTACCAGGCTTTCAGGAGAATCTGCCATTTGAAACATAATTAATTGTCCTTTTGCCCAGCGGTCATAGCCAATAACTACATTATTTTTTTTAGGATCTGTTAAAAAAAGATCCAAGTTTTTAGGACCCAGCTCTTTTTTCATTAGGGCAGCGGTCGGAGAAGAATTATCGTTTAAATCTGCCAGGATTAAGTATGATTTTAACTCTCTTTTCAGAGGAACATTTTTAAAATCGGTGGGGCTAAAATATTTTAGATCTAATATTGGCTCAGGCTGAGGTAAAATAAGATAAGCTGAGGAATAATAATACCGAATAGTATCTCCAATGGGTCCATCCCATATTTCTCTGTCAGCAACAATTACAAGACTTGCAATTTCTCCGAAAGCATTAGGTTTCATCTTAAACTGGCTGGAACCATCTCGGGTACATGCATTGAAGAGTAGGCCCAAGGACAAAATAAATATCCATGTAGCTTGCCTCGCGGTTGATTCACCCATTTTATAATACATCATTTAATTTTTACCTTATTAGATGAAAAAATAACCCATTAGGGTGTATCCAGAATGGGCTACAATAATTGATCAATAATATTTTCTTCTTTTATTCCTTCAGCTTCTGCTTTATAATTCCTGACTATACGATGGCGCAAAACATATTTGGCAATGGCCTGAATATCAGATATATCAGGCGAATATTTTCCCATTATTGCTGCATGGCATTTAGCACCGATAATAAGAAACTGGGAAGCACGTGGGCCTGCACCCCAGGAAATATAATTATTAACTATAGAAGCGGCGCGTTCTGTACCCGGTCTTGTTTTTGAAACTAAGGAAACAGCATACTCAAGAACATTTTCAGTCACCGGAATTTTACGGATCAGTTCCTGAAAAAGTTGAATTTGTGAAGCTGTTATTATATTTTTTAAATCTACCTTTTGATGGCCTGTCGTATTTTTAACTACTTCCATTTCCTGTTGAAAACTAGGGTAGTCCAATGGGATGTTAAGCATAAAACGGTCTAGTTGTGCCTCTGGAAGAGGATAGGTTCCTTCTTGCTCAATAGGATTTTGTGTAGCTAAAACGAAAAACGGTTTGGGTAAAGAATGTGATACACCACTAACGGTTACTACTCTTTCCTGCATTGCTTCTAATAGCGCTGCCTGTGTTTTTGGGGGCGTTCTGTTTATTTCATCAGCCAACACTATATTGGCAAATAAAGGACCTTTATTAAAATGGAACGTTCTGTTTTCCTGTAATATTTCTGACCCAATAATATCAGAGGGCATGAGGTCTGGTGTAAATTGAATTCTCTTAAAATCTAAATCCAGTACGGAAGCTATAGTACTGACAAGTAAGGTTTTAGCTAGTCCTGGCACTCCAACCAACAGACTGTGACCATTACTGAATAAGGCAATAATTACGGCTTTTACTACTTCATCCTGTCCAACGATTACCTTACTGATTTCCAGCCTTAAATCCTGGTATTTATTTGCAAGTGCATCAACGGCTTCCACATCTGATTTAAAATTTGTTTCTGACATTTTCCTTTTCTTTAAAATTGAAATTGGGGGTTTTTGCCCTTTCGAACCCGAAATTTAAGCAATTCGACGCGTTTAAAACGAAGTAATTTAATAATTTGTTTACAAAAGCATGTTCCATTTATCGCTGGCTATACTTTTTAACCTTTTCATCTTGGAAAAAATGATTATATTTCACCTATTGATAAGCCATAAAAGTCCTGTCTAATGAGATTTTTTTTTGTTACCCTTTTTATTTTTCATGTTTTAAACTCTTTTGCTCAACGCGCAGATAATATTTTTTCCAAAGACCTTCAATGGCGGAATATTGGACCAGCCAATATGATGGGAAGAATTGCTGACATTGATGCTTTAAATACAGATTATCGACATGTAATTTGTGCTTCTGCTTCTGGAGGTGTATTTCAGAGCAAAAACGGAGGCATATCATGGGACCCCATTTTCGACCGCTATGGCACTTCCTCTATTGGAAGTGTAGCTCTCTTTCAAGGAAATCCCTCCATTATTTGGGTTGGAACCGGAGAATCAGCCAATAGAAACAGCTCTGGATGGGGTGACGGCATTTATCTGAGTAATGACGGTGGATTGAGTTTTTCAAAGCTGGGTCTTTCCAAAACCCATCATATTGCTGATATCGCCCTTCATCCCACAAATCCAGATATTGCTTATGTAGCCGCCGTAGGACATTTATGGGGTTATTCTGGTGACAGGGGATTGTTTTTTACCAATGACAGGGGTAAATCCTGGAAAAAGCTAGACCAGGGCTTGCCTGTTGATTCACTGACCGGTTGTACCGAGGTGGTTATGGACCCCAGTAATCCAAATATTTTATATGCAGGATTTTATCATAGACTAAGAAGACCCTATATCTTTAAAAGTGGGGGTGGAAATGGGGGCATATACAAAAGTACCGATGCTGGAAAGTCATGGAAAAAGCTGGTAAATGGTTTACCTTCGGGAGAGACTGGTCAAATAGACCTTTCTATTTGCAGAAATTATCCCTCTATTATTGTAGCCTCAGTGGAAGCAGACGAAAATATACCTGAGGGTCAGCCAGGTTCAGGTACTTACCGTTCTGAGGATGGGGGTAACTCATGGAAGTTTTTATTAAAACATAACACACGCCCTTATTATCATGGACAGATTGAAATAGACCCTATTGATCCTCAATCGATTTATCTTGTTTCAAGAGATTTTAGAATTTCCCGCGACGGGGGAAAAACCTTTACGGAAAGAAAATGGCGGACAGATGGTGGGGATGATCATGCTATGTGGATTGCCCCTTACGACAATAAAATCATTTATATGGGGACCGACCAGGGATTGAGATTAACGGTAGATGGAGGTGAATCGGTCTTGTCTTTTAATAACTTGGCCATTGGTCAATACTATGCCATCGGTGTTGATATGAGAGATCCATTTTGGATTGGAGGCGGACTTCAAGACAACGGTTTATGGCTTGGTCCTTCAAATAGCCGGGAAGTAAGAGGTATTTTAAATGAACACAATACCTGGGTTGGGGAAGGTGACGGCTTTCATTTTCAAATAGATCCAACAGATTGGAGAACAATGTATATGGTCAATCATGTTGGATTTGCCGTAAGGTTAAATGCCGAAACCAGAAAATATCAATATATAACTCCCACACCCCAGACAATTTCTAATTATTCCACCTATTTTGACCCAAATTATAAAGATTATCCCATAAAATATTCGATAGACCCTGGAGAACACTGGTTCTTTTATGAAAATACAGACCGAGTAAAACTTCCCCCACAATTCCGATTTAACTGGAGCAGTCCTTTAATCCTGTCATCCAAAAATACCAATACCCTGTATTTTGGGGGAAATCACCTCTTCAAATCTACCGATAAAGGAAATTCATGGGAAATAATAAGCCCTGACTTAACCACAAATGACCCAGAATTCAGAAACCCATCCCAAAGTGGCTACCTGACAAGAAGTGTAACCGGTGGAGAAAATCATTTTACTATAATAACCCTGGCTGAATCTCCTTTAGATACTCAGGAAATATGGGCAGGAACAGATGATGGAAATATCCAGGTTTCCTTAAATGGAGGCAAGTCATGGACTGAGGTGGGACAAATATTAGTTAAACAACACCCATATATTGGACAAAATGCTTCTTCATCAAGAGGAAAAAGGCCATGGATTAGCAGAGTAACTCCTTCAGTTCATAAAAAAGGAAGATGTTATGTTACTTTGGATAACCACCGGTATGATGACATGAATGCTTATGTTTTTGTTACTGAGGACCATGGAAAAACCTGGAAATCAATAGGAAATAATTTGCCGGAATATTCAGTTTATGTGATTAAGGAAGATAATGTAAACCCTGCTTTATTATTTATCGGAACAGAACAAGGAGTGTTTTTTTCGTTTAATCAGGGGCAAGAATGGCACGAACTTATGGGTAATATGCCTACTGTCGCCGTTTATGACCTTGTCATTCATCCACGAGATGGCGATTTGGTCGCAGCTACCCATGGAAGAAGTATATGGATTTTAGACGATATCAGTCCATTAAGACAGCTTAGTGATCAAATTACGCATAAATCCTTTCACCTTTTCCAAAGCAAAACAGGAACCCGTTGGCTGCGGATAAATACAGGCCGGAAACAACCGTACTTTGAATTTCGGGGGCAAAACCCCAGAAGCGGAGCGCCCATCAATGTTTGGATCAACGATCAGACAGATTCATTATCTATAAAAATATACGATGAAAAAGGTAAAGAATTACTTAGACATTGGAAAGTAGCTGTCCAACAGGGTATAAATAGAATTTACTGGGATATGCAGGTGGCGGAACCTGATTCTTCCTGGATTCAGGAAATCAAGAATATGGAAATGGCTTTAGATAAACTGGGAAATCTCAGTGCCTTACCTTCTGGTGACAAAGATTCTATAAATCAATATAAAACAATACTAAAAACACTGTCTCCCCAAGATAAAGCTGGTTATGAATCACTTCGTAGCAAAATTCATTCGCAGTTTGGCACTTACGGGGTGATTTTAGGAAAACAATTGAAAGGCAAACGAAACGCTCCTGCCGGGAAGTATCTACTGCAAATTAAAGCGGGCACATTATCAGAATCAAAACTAATAACGATTCGAGAAGACCCCTTATTAAACGAAAAATCATTCAACTAAGGGGTTAAAATTTTCGTTATGGTTTAATACAAGTGTCAAAACAATCAATGATTGATTTAAGAATGACAAACATAGGTTCTCTGCCCTCTTTGGTAAGCAGTTCGTCTTCCTCGTCTAAAAGCATATCTTCAACGAAGGCGAGTAAATCTGTTTGTTTATTGTCCTTAAAGAATACATCCAAGCGATCTCTGAAACGTTTTGCAGAAATAGATTCTAATAATTCCCAGTTTTTTTCTTCTGCGACAGAGAGTTCCTCTGAATCAATTTCGTCCATCTCATTGACATCAATCTCCTTACGAATGGCCTGCCAGATTGTCAACAAGATAAAAAGCAGATATTCCTTTTCATATTCCGTAAAGAGCTCTGTATTTTCCGTAAATAGAAAGGCAAAAACGGCAGGTTGGATTTCGCTAAGTTCAGTTACCAGTGCCTCATGCAACATTTCGTCATCATGAATAGCTTCTGCCGCTTCATCCAAATGTTGTTCGTTAATAAAAACCATTGAGATTGAATTAGAATGAATAAAATAATTCCAAAGCAAAGTTATCTTTACTTTTCTTTACAAGAAACACAAATATGAAAGGATCTTTAAGAATTGCAAAAATATTTAATATTCCTGTTGAAGTACACTGGAGTTTCTTGTTGTTATTTGTTTATGTTATATATCTGTCTTTTAAAGAAAACTGGGGCATCTGGGGTGCTGTTTCTGCCAGTTTATTTGTCCTGGTTTTATTTTTATGTGTTGTTATGCATGAGTTTGGTCATGCATTGATGGCCCGAAGATATGATGTACAAACCAGAGACATTACGCTGTATCCAATTGGTGGAGTTGCCCGTTTAGAACGCTTGCCCAGAAAACCAGTCCAGGAGTTTTGGGTAGCCATAGCGGGTCCTTTGGTAAACATTGCCATTGCCTTCATTCTTTTTCCAGTGCTATTATTATTAGATTCTGACACTTTATTAAATGTATTTTACAGTTTGTACAATCAATCAGATGCTGATAATTTTTTCATGCCATCCAATTTGCCAGTTTATGCTTACATAGCACTGGGTTTAATCGGATTGAATCTTACTTTAGCTATATTCAATTTGATACCCGCCTTCCCAATGGATGGGGGAAGGGTATTAAGAGCTGTATTATCTTATTTTTTTGGACATTTAAAAGCAACAAAAATCGCCTCTATGGTTGGTCAGGTTATTGCTGTTTATTTTGTTTATAACGGGATAATGGGAAACGGAAGCGTCACACAATTATTTATTGGCGTTTTTGTATTTCTGGCTGCTGGTTCTGAGGCAAGAATGGCCAGTATGGAAAATGCTCTCCAGCATCTAAAAGTAAAAGAATGGATGAAAAAGGATTTCATTCGTTTCGAAAAGACCCAGCAACTCAGTGAGATTTTACCCCTTGTTCAAGAGGAAGGGGACCGAGAAATACTGGTATTTGATGTTTGGCAAAATCTTGTAGGAACCGTTTCAACTTTTGAAATCATAGAAACTTGTCTTAAAGGAGAAGGGCAGAAAGAGGTAGGAGAAATTATTTTCCCCATTGAAAAAGTTTTAACAGAGGATTTAACCTTACAAGATGCCTTGCTTTTATTCCAGCAAACGAATACTAAAACTTTGCCAGTAATGAGGCATTTTGAACTTGTTGGCATATTAGAAATAAATCAAATACATACAATTAATCAGGTTTTAAACAAATCAGGGAAACAGAAGAAATCAATTTTCAACGGACTAAAAAAATGGAAAAATGGATAAAATGGATGTTTTAATGGACGTTATTCGTTCGCGAAGAAGTGTATTTCCTCCTCTCTATGTTTCTGACAGAGAAATTCCCAGGAACATTATCGAAAAAATACTTGATGCCGCTAACTGGGCTCCTAGTCATAAAAAAACGGAACCCTGGCGATTTTATGTTTTCACTGGAAAAAGCAGGGAAAGATTAGGGAAATTTATGGCTGATTATTATTTAGAAAATACCCCTGAAGCTGAATTTTCTCAGGTTGTTTTCAATAAAATGATTCAAAATCCACTGAAAGCTCCCGTTCTTATTGCCATCGTTATGCACAGAGATTTAGCTGCGAATCTTCCTGAATGGGAGGATATTGCTGCCACTGCCTGTGCGGTACAAAACATGGCTTTGGCTTGTACCGCTGAAGGTTTAGGATCATTTTGGAGTACACCAAGACCGATTCTTAACGCTGGATCATTTTTAAATCTATCAGAAAATGAGCGTTGTCTCGGTTTATTTTATATAGGATATACGGAAAAAGAGTCTCCCATGGTTGAAAGGGGTGCCATTTCAACTAAGACAACCTGGATGGAAGATGTCTAACAATAAATACTAAAACGTGCTTTTTTTGGTCAACAGATAATTAAATATTATTTTCGCACATTAAAAAAATTTCCTTAAGAGTTAAAAAGCTTTTAAGCCTTATTTTGAACAAGTTTTAAACCACTAATCTATGGGTCAAACAATTATTTATTCCATTCCATTTTTCGGCGTGTTATCGCTAATATACATGTTTTGGAAATCTGCATGGGTATCAAGACAAGAAGAGGGTACTCCTAAAATGGCTGCTATTGCCAAAGCTATTTCAGAGGGGGCTATGGCTTTCTTACGTGCTGAGTATAAAGTACTTGCCATATTTGTAATATGTGTATCCATTTTACTTGCCGTTTCGGCCGATAGCACTACTTCATCCTGGATGATTGCCCTTTCATTTATATTTGGCGCCTTTTGCTCCGCATTAGCAGGTTATTTCGGTATGCAAGTAGCTACAAAAGCTAATGTTCGTACAACCAATGCGGCCAGAACAAGCCTTGCAAAAGCACTGGAAATTGCTTTCACCGGTGGCTCCGTAATGGGTATGGGTGTTGTTGGTTTAGGCATCCTCGGATTAGGAAGCTTATTTGCTATTTTTATAGAAATGGATTGGGATATTAATAAGATAATTTCGGTTATTACAGGATTTTCCTTCGGTGCATCTTCTATAGCTTTATTCGCGCGTGTTGGCGGAGGTATATATACGAAAGCTGCTGACGTAGGAGCAGATTTAGTTGGAAAAGTTGAAGCAGGAATTCCTGAAGACCATCCTTATAATCCAGCAACGATTGCTGATAATGTAGGGGATAATGTGGGGGATGTTGCCGGAATGGGTGCTGACCTTTTTGAATCGTATGTTGGCGCTATTGTGGGTACTATGGTATTAGGAGCCGTTTTTATTAATCTTCCCGGCTTTGAAAGTGGAAATAATTTTAGTGGATTAAATGCCGTTTTACTTCCTTTAGTTCTTTCAGGTTTAGGTATTGTTGCATCAATTATTGGTTGTTTTTTTGTAAGAGTCAGTGAAAATGGTGATCCTCAAAAGGCTTTGAATATGGGAGGTCTTGTTTCCAGTATTTTAATGTTAATTACCACCTATCTAACCGTAAAATATATGCTTCCTGCTGAATGGGTTTATAATGAGATTTCCTACACAAGCATGGGCGTATTTTATGCCGTTATTATTGGTCTGGTTTCGGGTTTAGCTATTGGATATATTACTGAATATTACACAGGAACAGGAACAAAACCGGTAAAAGGTATTGTTGATCAATCTATTACTGGTTCAGCAACAAATATTATCGCGGGTTTAGGTGTCGGTATGCGGTCAACGGCACTCCCAATCATCGTTTTATCAATTGCCATTATTGCAGCTCATTATTTTGCAGGTCTTTATGGTATTGCTATTGCCGCTGTAGGTATGTTGGCAAATACTGGAATCCAGTTAGCCGTTGACGCTTATGGTCCAATATCTGATAATGCTGGAGGAATTGCCGAAATGAGTGGCTTAGACAAAGAAGTTCGTAAACGTACAGATAAACTTGATGCTGTTGGTAATACAACCGCAGCAATAGGTAAAGGTTTTGCTATTGGTTCAGCAGCTCTGACTGCATTGGCGTTATTTGCCGCTTTTATGTCCACCGCAGGAATAACAACTATTGACGTGGCTAATCCAGTCGTTATGGCTGGTTTGTTTTTAGGTGGAATGCTTCCGTTCCTATTCTCTGCCCTTTCAATGGGTGCAGTAGGTCGTGCAGCCATGGACATGATTCAAGAAGTTCGTCGTCAATTCAATAATATCCCAGAACTTAAAGCAGCACTTGCTGTTATGAAGAAAAATGAAGGAAAGGAAGACAACGAGTGGAGTGCTGAAGACAGAAATATTTTTGATCAGGCTGAAGGTAAAGCGGAATATAGCAAGTGTGTGGAGATATCCACCAAGGCATCCATTCGTGAAATGGTTCTTCCTGGTATGATTGCCATTCTCTCTCCAGTAATCATTGGATTTGGAGGGGGTGCCGAAATGCTGGGTGGTCTTTTAGCTGGTGTAACCGTAACAGGCGTTTTAATGGCCATTTTCCAGTCTAATGCAGGTGGTGCCTGGGACAATGCCAAAAAAATGTTTGAAGAAGGAGTAGATATTCAAGGAACCAAATATTACAAAGGTTCTGACCCTCATAAAGCGGCTGTAGTTGGTGATACCGTTGGAGATCCATTTAAAGATACCTCTGGTCCTTCTCTTAATATTTTATTAAAATTAATGTCCGTAGTAGCTCTGGTTATTGCCCCATTATTATAAATATTATTCTATTGAGGATTAATCCTTTAGTTAAAAGCCCGTAGCATTTGTTTGCTGCGGGCTTTTAGTTTATATTTGTATTAATTCAAATTTACTGTGATGCGGGATTTAAAATATCTGATTGCCTATTTAGCACCTTTGTCTGCCTTCTGGGCAATCTACAAAGGTGGATTCTGGAGTTTTTCTGCCTTTTATCTCGCATTTATCTTAATTCCAATTTTCGATCAGTTATTTCCACTGAAATCCTCAAATGTTGATTCTTCCGCCGAAGAAAACAGAGCTAAAAATATTTTTTTTGATTTGTTACTCTACGCCAATGTACCTATTCTCTATGGCATTCTTTTCTATTATTTTTCAACGCTTGGAGAAAATAACCTGGCTCTTTACGAAAAACTGGGTATCACCTTAAGCACAGGTATTATTATTGGTACTATTGGCATCAATGTTGGACACGAACTAGGTCACAGAAATAATATTTTTGAGCAATTTCTTTCAAAAATACTATTACTTCCTGCTCTTTATCAACATTTTTTTATAGAACATAATCTTGGGCATCACAAAAATGTTGCCACCGATAAAGACCCAGCAACCTCTCGTTTAAATGAACCCATCTACTTTTTTTGGTTAAGATCTGTAGTAGGTAGCTATTTAAATGCATGGAAATTAGAGAAAGAAAAACTTAGCTATTTGTCTCTACCATTTTTTTCTATTCATAATCAAATGCTTCTTTTTACTTTTTGTTCTATCGCCTATTTATCTGTTATTGGCCTATGGTTTGGTGTTGAAATTCTTTTATGGTCCCTGCTTGCCAGTATGATTGGATTTTTACTCCTTGAATCTGTCAATTATATTGAACATTATGGATTAAAAAGAAAAGAGACCGGAAATGGAAAATTTGAACCAGTATTACCCAGACATTCGTGGAATTCGAATCACGAAATTGGCCGTATTTTCCTTTACGAATTAACTCGGCATGCTGACCATCATTATAAATCAACCAGAAAATATCAGGTATTAAGACATTTCGACGAAAGTCCACAATTGCCTCTGGGTTACCCTGCTTCCATTCTACTTTCTCTGATCCCTCCTGTCTGGTTTAGCATAATGAATCCAAGGGTTGAACAATTTAATGATTAATAGCCAGGATAAAAAAACCAATTAAAGAAGCATTGAATTCAAGCAATTGGAATAAATCATTCCCTATGAAGTATTCTTTTAACTAAGGATAAATACCCTTACAAATAAAATAAGGCCAAAAATTATCAAAGCAAATCCTGCAATTTTGCTAACTATTTTTAAATGTGAAGGCTTAAGCAAAGTTCTAATCCTTTTGGCAAGCAATATTTTAAGGAAATCAACGGGCACATAAATACTCATAATTCCTGCAAAATACCAGACAGCTTCTTTATTTCCGAAGTTTTTATCAACTAAGGCCGTGCTCATTAACCCTAGCCAAAATAAAATAGTAAAAGGATTAAAAATGTTTATCAGGACGCCTTTCAGGAAAAAGCCAAAAAGAGATCTTGGGCTATGTTGTTTAATAAAGGGCTGAGGTACATTTAAGGATTGATTTCCTTTTTGAAAAATAGCACCAAATCCAAAAACTAACAAAATGAGGGTACCTATTCCTCCAACCGTATAATAAAAATAGGACGCATTGGCTATTTCAGAAATAAAGGACATGCCCTTAAACATGCCCATAAATAGAAAAATGTCACTAATCCAAATTCCAGAGCCAAAAAATACCCCAACTTTAGAACCATATTCTACTCCTATATGAATGAGAGAGAAAAATATTGGTCCTATCAAAAATATTAGAAAAAATCCAACCTTTATGCCATCAATAAAATAATTCATTCCTGTTACTGTTATCCATTTTGAGAGCTAATATAATGACTGACAAAGGATTCCCATTCTTTAAAAGTACTACTTTTCAATACACGAGGGAATTTATTTTGTCCACCCATCTTACCTTGTTTTTCCTGCCACTTATAAAATATAAAAATGGGTATTATTTTGAGCCGGGGTTGTTCTAAAACACTATTCCGTTCTATTCGATAATCATCATTTACCCTTTTTAATTCTTCATCAAGCAAAGGTAGAACAATATCTTCTGAAATCATTGTTTCACATCCTAGATACCATGCATGTCTAAATTTACCTTGATCCTCAACAGCTGAAACGGTAAATTCCTTAAAACTTAAATTCAGTTCCTCCGAAACTTTGTGAATCGCCTGATTCATATTGTCTACCGATAAATGTTCTCCACAGATACTCAAGTAATGCTTTGTTCTACCAGAGATAACAAATTCCGATCTGTTTAGATTAAGGAATTTTATAGTATCTCCGAGAAGATATCTCCAGGCACCCGCACAAGTGCTAATTAACATAGCATAATCAACCCCTTCTTTTATTTCATCTATAGTTAAAGTAGCTGGGTTATTTTTTAGATTTCCCTCCTCGTCAAAATTTGATTCATTGAAAGGAATAAATTCGTAATAAATACCCTTTTGTAATTCAAGGCACATACCTTTATGATCAGGGCTGTGTTGGAAACCAAAAAAACCCTCAGATGCCAGATATGTATCCATGTAAACTACAGGTTTAGTCATAATTTTTTCGAAACCTTTTCTAAAAGGTTCAAAATGTACACCACCGTGAACGAAAACCCTTAAATTAGGCCAGATATCATGAATACTTTTCACTTTATAGTGTGAAATAACTTGTTCCATCATTAATTGAACCCAGGAAGGAATGCCTACAACAACACTAATGTCCCAATCAGGAGCATTTTGAATAATCGCTTCAATCCTTTCCTCCCATGTTTTTAATTTGTGGACCCTGGCTCCATGGTTAAAATAAGGGCGCAACCACCCGGGTATTTTATTGGCATTAATTCCACTCAGATCACCTGAAAAATATTTTCCCTCCTTTTTTAAAGAACTTGTTCCCCCAAGCATCAACATCCCTTTGGTAAAGACATCAGGATTTACATCAAAATGATTTAAAGCAAAAAACATTTTTCTACCAGCCCGGCGCATAAATTTACTCATATCATTTGATATGGGAATATATTTGCTGGGTGCTCCTGAAGTTCCTGAGCTTAAAGCATAATATCTTATTTTGCCTGGCCAGGTAACATTATCTATATTATGAAGTGAAAGATGCCACCATTTTTCATAGATTGTATTATAATCAAAAACGGGTATAACCTTTCTATATGAATTCATCAAATCATGAGAATTCAATATTTCCTTGAAATTATAATAATTTCCAAAAGTAGTGTTCTGGGCTTTTTTTAGTAACCCTTTCAAAACAATTTCTTGTTTTCTTTTTGGGGAAGCATGGTTATTATAATCTACAAATTTATCCCCCAATAAAATTCCACGTTTAATTAAATTACCCAATAGATTCATTGCATCATTTCCTTTATTTTCTCCGGCTGATATCAGGGCACCGAAGATTTCCTAAAAAATAAAGAATACCCACTTCAAGGAATGCAAATGCGTCTTTATTATCTGCATTTCCCCGCATAAATCCTTTTTTCCCAATATCCTGAGCTGACAAAGAGGTGCTGCTTAATGATCTGTCTGATAGAGCAACCGATAATGAACCAAACTGGCCTCTTTCCAAAAACAAATTTCTCCTATCTGGATAAACACTGCTCACGTCATCCAAATAATCGGTAAATGTTGTTCGTCCACTTAATTCTAACTGCATACTCCAGCGATCCGATAAATCATATTTTAAGCCTACACCAAATAAAAAAGCAGAAGAAACAGTATAATATTCCTTTCCTCTAAATTGCCCCTCTGTACCCAGTGGTCGGAGATCCACCCATTTATTATTATAATAAGCCTGAGGATTAAACTGAAAAACACTGGCACCTAATAAAAAGTAGGGGGAAAAAAATTCATCTTTACTGCCATGAGTGAAGGGAAGAAAATTAAATTCCAGCTGAGAAGATACCTCCAAAATCGGAGATCGAAAAGAAAGATTTCTATCAATTTCAAAAGGATTATTGGAGTTTGCATCTGATGCTGAGATGATCCCATAATTGCCAGCAAATTTAAGTGCTACCCTATTATTAAAATTATATCTCGCTATTAATCCAAAGGCTTCCCCAGGTTTCTCAAGATTATATTTAGTATTTAAATCACCAAAGTAATGTCCTGCACCCAGCCAAAGGCCTGCCTCCCAACCAATTTGAGACCATGACTTAATACCGGAAAACCCAATGATACTACCTATTAAAACAAAACAATAAAACCTTCTTTTTATAAAAAGCATAGTAATTAAAAGCATGCATTTGTGCATTCATTATTGAAAAACGAAAAGATTCTAATCGGTGGTATATAAAAAAACTTAATTTTTCTTTACATCATCATCAAAATCATCGAAAATATCATCATCCAAATCATCAAAATCTATCGTGTCATCGTCATCGTCCTCTTCACCGTCAAACCAATCACCTTCCTCAATATCTGCAAGTATTTCGTTTACTTCCTCAAGATCAAAAAAAGAAGGGTCGAAATCGCCCATAGTTTCTTTCATTTCCAATTCTTCTTCATTTTTGGGATTCAACAAGGCCTCCTTCAACTCCATGTAAGCTGCGGGTCCGCCACAATCTTCAAATGGACAGGCATTTGCTCCAGCAAAAGCTATAGGCAGTAAGTCCTCCTCGAGCGTTACTATTTTTTGTAATTTCAAGGTATGCAACCAGCTATCACCGAAATCATATTCGTATTCAAAAGAGTCTCCCTCTTTTAAATTTAATTCATGAATCAAGGTATCGTCTGCATCCAATATTTTAGTACTATCTAATTCTTCATCATCGATGAGACCGTACTCTTTACCATCTTTTTTGAACTGGAAAAGATGATCATTTTCCCAACCCATAACCACTTGAATGACTTGATGTAAATCAAATAAACTGTGTAATTCACTAATTTGGAATGTCCTCCAGACTTCGGGAACAACCTCATTTAAAGAGATTCGAAATTGATAATATTTTTCCATAACGCATATTTATTTCAATCAATAATTTACTTCTTCCAAAGGTTCTATCCAAAAAGAATTTAATCCATCTCCCGAAATTAACTTAAAAACCTCAAGATTTAAAAGTTCAAGTAAAGCGAGAAATGTAACAATAGCCTGATATCTGTCAACACAATGTTGAAAGATATCTTCAAAAGCTGCTTTTCCCTTTCGTTTTACGACCGAAACGAGCACATTTTGCTGATCTTCTATGGTATAATTTATTTGAACCATTTCATGCACGGCATGAGGTTTTTTAACTTCCAGTCTACGCATAATAGATTCAAAAGTCCGCAATAGTTTAAATAAGGAGATTGATTCTAAAGAAGCATCTGCCAAAGCCTGGTTTGCCAGTATTTTTATTTCCGCTTCCAGATTTCCTCTTTCAAATTTCTTCTCTCTGGCATCTTCCCATTCTCGGAAAGTATCTAAAACTTCCTTAAATTTTTTATACTCCAGTAACCTGCTAACCAATTCTTCTCTGGGATCAATTTCGTTCCCTGTTTCATCCACTGGCTTTCTAGGAAGTAATAATCTGGCTTTAATGCGACAAAGCGTAGCGGCGACAACAACAAATTCACTGGCTAAATCGATATTTAACCTTTCCATTTGATGGATATATGCAAGAAAATCTTCCGTAACTTTTGAGATAGGTATATCATTAATATCCAGTTCATCTCTTTCAATAAAGAAAAGCAGCAGGTCAAAAGGCCCTTCAAATTGGGGGAGATGAATGGTGTAAGTTTCTGCCGTGGCGTACATACTGAAGGATTTACCCAATTATCTTTTAAAAACTCAAATATAGTTAGATTTACAGATTTAAATTAGTATTCGTCTTATATGAATAAAGGAAACTTATATTTAATGCCATCCCCATTGGGAGCCGGCGGGGAGCATACTATTGCTCCATATTTGTTACAAAAAATAGAAACCTGTTCCTTTATCTTATCTGAAAGGGGAAAAACAACCCGTGCACAACTTAAAATTTTACTCCCTAATTTAGCTTTGGAGAAAATAACTTTTATGGAACTTCCTAAGCATCAGCCAAATCAATCGATAGAAATACTTTTAGAACCTGCTTTGAAGGGATTTGATATTTGTTTGTTTTCTGAAGCAGGATGTCCCGGAATTGCCGACCCAGGAGCCGAAGTTGTAAAGCTCGCTCATCAGCTGGGTATTAAGGTGGTTCCTATGGTAGGGCCTTCATCCATTCTACTTTCTTTGATGGCATCAGGATTAAATGGTCAAAGATTTACCTTTTTGGGTTATTTGCCTGTAAAAAAGCCTGATTTAGTGGTGCAACTTAAAGTAATACTGACTGAAATTTCAAAAAATGCAACAACCTTTCTTTTTATTGAAACACCTTACAGGAATGAATCCTGTTTGGCCGTTTTGTTAAATCATCTACCTGATAATATCCGTTTGTGTATTGCCGCAGATATAACATTACCCGATGAGTTTATTGAAACCAAAACCATTTATCAATGGAAAAAATCAGGCCTTCCTCCCATTCACAAAAAACCTGCTTTGTTCCTCATTGGCCAGTAACATAAATAAATTATCTGAATTTTACTTATTTTTACCAATCAAACCTTTTATAAATTGCTAATGGATATATTATCAGCACTTCCAAATTTACAGAAAAAGGGATTCCTCGATTTGCCCATTGACCCCAGCATAGATTTATTTGAGGAGATAAATAAGCTAAAAAAGGAAAAAAATGCCGTTATCCTGGCTCATTATTATCAAGAGCCAGATATTCAAGACATTGCTGATTATATCGGTGACAGTTTAGGTTTATCACAGGAGGCCGCCAGAACAAAAGCCGATTTAATTGTTTTTGCCGGAGTGCATTTTATGGCGGAGACGGCTAAAATATTATGTCCTGATAAAAAAGTAGTATTGCCTGATTTAAAAGCAGGTTGTTCCCTCGCTGATTCTGCTCCAGCTCCCTTGTTTAAAAAATTTATGGAGAAATATCCAGGCCATACGGTGGTCAGTTATATCAACTGTACAGCTGAATTAAAAACACTCACTGATATTTGTTGTACTTCCAGTAATGCAGTTCAAGTAATCGAATCTATTCCAGTTGATCAACCTATTGTTTTTGCACCCGATAAAAATTTAGGTGCATATCTGAATAAGAAAACGGGAAGAAATATGGTTTTGTGGAATGGAGCATGCATGGTTCACGAGATTTTTTCTGCTGAAAAAATCGATCGTCTCATGTCTCAATATCCAGAAGCCGAACTTATTGCACATCCAGAATGTGAAGAAGTAATCTTGCGAAAAGCTCATTTTATAGCCTCAACAACAGGCCTGTTAAACTATACCATAAAAAGTAAAAAAACTTCTTTTATTGTGGCAACGGAGTCTGGAATTATTCATCAGATGGAAAAATTTTCTCCTGATAAAATCTTTATTCCCGCTCCACCCGAAAATTCCTGTGCTTGTAATGAGTGTCCTCACATGAGACTAAATACTCTTGAAAAGGTATATCTTGCCTTAAAGTATGAATTACCAGAGATTATTCTCTCTGACTATGTATTGGAAAAAGGAAGGTCATGTATTGACAGAATGTTAGCTATTTCGGCAAAAGCTGGTTTATAATTTTAGTATTATGAAAAATATTTATCTACTTCTAATTTTATTTTTGACCTCCTGCTGGTCTTTTGGTCAAAATAATGCACCCTCTTTAGTCAATGAAAAAAAGGGAGTTATTCAGGCATTGGAAGCAAATAAACAAAAATATATAGATGTTGCATCCAATATTTGGAATCTGGCTGAACTGGGTTATAAAGAAGGAAAAAGCTCTAATCTTCTGCAGTCCATGTTAAAAGAGGAAGGTTTCAGCCTGGAATCCGGAGTAGCAGGTATTCCAACCGCATTTACCGCGACCTTTGGAAGTGGAAGTCCTGTCATTGGAGTGCTTGGAGAATTTGATGCATTGCCTGGATTTTCACAAGATGCCGTTCCCTTTAAAAAAGAGCTCCCTGGCAATACAAATGGTCATGCCTGTGGTCACCATTTATTTGGTTCAGCTTCCGCAGCTGCTGCTATTGCGGTAAAAAACTGGTTAAAATCAACTGGTCGAAAAGGTACTGTTCGTTTTTATGGTACGCCTGCCGAAGAAGGGGGTGCTGGTAAAGTTTATATGGTTCGAGCTGGTTTATTTCAAGATGTTGATGCCGTAATCCACTGGCATCCAGGCGACGATAATAATGCTAACCCAATCTCATCACTGGCTAATAAATCGGCAAAATTCCGTTTCCGTGGCGTTGCCTCTCATGCCGCCGCTTCTCCTGAAAGAGGAAGATCTGCTCTTGATGCCGTTGAGGCACTAAATTATATGGTCAACATGATGAGAGAGCATATTCCAGAAAAATCGAGAGTTCACTATGTTATTACCCGAGGTGGTGAGGCACCAAATGTAGTTCCTGCTTTTGCAGAAGTATATTATTACATCCGCCACCCTGAAATGGATGTAGTAAAGGATATTTTCAACAGAGTAGCCAAAGCGGCAGAAGGCGCAGCGATGGGAACTGGAACATCGATGGATTATGAAGTTATTCATGGTGTTTATAACCTATTGCCTAATCAGATTCTTTCTAATAACTTATATGAAAATTTAAAAAATGTCGGTGGCGTAATTTACGACAAATCGGAAGAGGATTTTGCAGCGAAAATCTTTCCTTCCCTGAATAGAAAAGATGTAAATATTGCTGATGCTGCAACAATAAAACCTTTTGCTGATAATAGTGATGAGGCATTTGGCTCCACCGATGTTGGCGATATAAGCTGGCTGGTTCCTACCGCTGGCATTTCCAGTGCAACCTGGGTTCCTGGAACAGCAGCTCATAGTTGGCAAGCAGTAGCCGCTGGTGGTATGTCGATAGGCCATAAAGGCATGATGGTTGCAGCAAAAACAATGGCACTTACCATAATGGATTGCCTGCTGAACCCTGAAATGTTGAAAAACGCGAAGCTGGAATTATTAAAGAGAAGAGGAGACCAGTTCAAATACGAAGCCCTCCTTGGCGATCGAAATCCTCCTTTAGATTATAGAAATTAATATAAATATTCTTATCCTATGAAACCTACTTTATTAGTACTCGCAGCAGGTATGGGCTCTCGTTATGGAGGTCTGAAACAAATTGATCCTGTTGGCCTAAATGACGAAACTATTCTCGAATTTTCAGTATATGATGCTATTAAAGCTGGATTTGGTAAAGTTGTATTTATCATCAGAAAGTCTATCGAAAAACCTTTTAGAGATAAAATTGGGGTTACTTTTGAACATATTATCCCTGTTGAATATGTATTTCAGGAATCTTCAACCCCTATAGATGGTCTTTCCTCCATTCCCGAAAGAGAAAAACCCTGGGGAACGGGCCATGCCGTTCTAGTTGCTGCCGATGTTATTAAAGAACCTTTTGCTGTAATAAACGCAGATGATTTTTATGGTTTTGATAGCTTTTATGTCATGGCAAAGTTTTTAACATCGGAGTGTTCTCCCGAAAAACATGCTATGATTGGCTATTATCTGAATCATACCCTTTCCGATTTTGGTGCTGTGTCCAGAGGTGTATGTACCAGTAATGAATTCAATTTTTTAACAAGTATTAAGGAGACTCATCAAATCATAAAAAGTGGGCAGGAAATTACAGGAGAATTAAACGGAACAAAAGTATGGTTAACTGATAAAACGCTGGTTTCCATGAATTTTTGGGGATTTCATCCTTCTATTTTTGAATATTTGCGCTTGGGGTTCCTACAATTTATAGAAGACCATAAAGATCACCCTAAAGCAGAATATTATATTCCTCTTGTGGCAAACCAGCTTCTTGAATCTGATCAGGCTAAAATTTTAGTCATTCCCTCGGAAGCTCAGTGGTTTGGTGTTACCTATCAGGAAGACAAGCCTTTTGTTAAACAAGCTTTAGAAAAATTGACTAAAGAGGGTACTTATCCCGATTCAGGGCTATGGTCTAAATAACTGAAATCACTCAGAATTTAGATCCCACCGTAAAAATGAGTGATTGCTTAATGATTGATTTATCCACTTCCTGAAGAGGAGCATTTTGAGTCAGATAAGGGAAAAATACTTCATTAAATTGATTGAATCTGAAACAAACATCAAAAAAATATTTTTCCCCTCTTCTGCCTCCTCCTATGCTTAGAATAGTTTTCGATGTTTCGTCATCCTTAAAGGGAGAGGTATAAAACTGCAAACCAGCTCTCAAACGATAAACATTACTGATTACTGCTTCGCCTCCCATACGGATAGCTACAGCCTGACCTAAACGACCTGTAATTTCAATGTTCGATTCATTTTCAGCTTCCTCAAAGCCATTATAATTAAAACGGTTGGCTGCATAATTAACGTATTCTACTTCACCGCCAATGAAGCCCTTTTTACCCAAAACGAGGCCGACATTCCCAAAATACCTCCAAGGCGTTTTAAAACGGTACTCAAAACTACCTTCGGCGACAGCTTTACTTCCCAAAAAGGTACCTGTTTCATTCGCATTCTCGAAATAATTATATTCCAGTTCATTCTGATAAATGTCCGAAACATTAAAAAAAGTAGGCGAGTGAACAGCCATTCCAATGCGTATATTTTGTTGCGGCTTTACAATAACACCCAACTTAAAATTGGCACCTCCTCCTGTCGTGCTTAGTTCCTCCCTGTAACTTAAATCTTTAAAATAGGGCACACCACCAGGAGCTTTAACCGGATCAGATTCTGTATAATTTCTCACATTGTAGTAGGAAACAAATGGGACACCTACCGTAAGTCCCATGGATACCTTTTCATTATAATTTCCGGCTAAGGTAAAGGCAAGTTCGCTTAAGGAACCGCTATTTTGTATTTCCTGCTCTCTTTGTAATAAAGCTTTTGGCGAAAGCTGATAATCAATGTCATATTTTCCATCGCCATTCAAATCATATAAGGCACCTGCTTCAGAGGCTATACCTGTTTCAAAATCGTCGAGTCCGATATCTGTGTTGGCTATCTCTTGAAAACGCTGTAATAGGGTTCCCTGAGAAGTTCCATTAAAACGGGTAGCACTGCTAAAATGATTTAAATTATTCAGGGTAATGGCAAAATTCATTTGTTTCCACTTATCATGAACAGGCTGAGAGGTAAATACCATTCCAAAATTTTGAATATTTAGCCCTAGTTTATTTTCGCTCAAGGCGGAACCATTTTTATCTGACAGCAACCGAGCTGTTGTTCCGGTTGAAATGAATGCCGGTGAAATAGAAAATTCTGATTTTCTGTACAAACCTATACCCGCTGGATTACTGTTTACCGCACCAAGATCTGGACCAATGGCTCCCATAGAACCACCTGTAGCAGTATATCTTGCTGTTCCTCCTGGCTCTTGATAACTGAATCTGATAACATCAGCAATGCTCTGTCCATTAGATAAAAAAGGAGAGAATAAAAGAAAAAAATATACTGACCATTTTATTTGAAAGGAATCCATAGGCATTTATTTTTAAAAATAAAAAGAACGGGTGGAATACACCTTTGTAATATTCCACCCGTTCAATAAAGCTTAAATAACAACTTTTGTTAATTAATTATTGGTTTATAACTCTTCCTCCTGATGAAGATCTTCCACCACTTGAAGGAGCACTGCTGCTTGATGGCAAGGATGAAGATCCTGAACCTACAGACGAACTTCTTGGTGTTGACCAACTTGGTGAAGATGAGGGAGAATCAAAATTTCTTGATGGTGAAGTACTTCTGGTTGTACTGTTAATTCTTTCCGCACTTCTAATTTCAGAAGAAGTTCTTGGTTGAATACTTGTGCTTGGTCTTTGACGACTGTATTCAACTGAAGGCTCACTTACTCTTGGTGAATATCCTCCTGAAGATGGAATCCTACCCTCAGTGGAAGGATAACGACCAGCACCCTGAACTGAAGGGATTCGGGTATTTCTTTCGATTGGCATATTTCTACCGGCGGAAGGATTTGTCCTTGGAGTACTTTCAATAGTACCTATTTCAGGATTACGTGCCCCTGGAACTGGGCCTACAGATCCTCCTCCTCTTCTTGGGCCATAATGACCATTAGAGCCATCAACAGGTGTTACCGGAACATTATTATTGTTTAGGCCCCAATTATTGTATCCGTAACCATTTCCCCATGTTGGCATGTATCCGAAAAAGTTATAGGTTGGCATATACATGAAAGGAGATCCCACCCAGGCAAAACTGCTCATTGACATACCAGCTCCAAAACGGGAGAACGGAGAAATCCACGGTGAAAAAAATGGATCATACATACCAAAACTATTCCAGCGATTGAAATTATTGAAACTGTTCCAACGATTGAATCTGCTGAAAGCGCGTTGTGTATAAAAATCATCATAAATTAACATTGTTCCTGCTGAACGTAAAAACGGATCATAGTAAGCCATATCTACGTAGTATGGGTCAAAGAAACTAAATCCTTGTAGAGGCCTGTGAAAACGACGGATTCTTGAAGTATAATAAAAATCATAATCGTCGTAATAGCTATTTTCACCCTCGCTATACCCTTTCGCATCTGCAGAATAGGATTCTGGTTTATAAGAACCTGAGCGATTTGATGAAAATGAGCTGTTTTTTGTTTTTACCACCTCATCAGGATTGTAATAAACATCATCCATTTGAGCACTCATTGGACGGATAGCCAACAAAGTCAGTAAGGCAATAATCAGAGTGTATTTCATGACAATTATTTTAAACGTGGAATTAATAGTATCATCTTTTAAACAGAACATCTAATTTATTACTTTTGTCGCATTAAAGTTGTTAATGTTTCGTAAATAAATCATTTATTTTGAAAATTTAACGTTTTGACCCATTTTTTTCATTAATTCTACTTGATTTATGTCAAAAGAAATAACGCCTCGATCCACTGATTATGCACAATGGTACCAGGATATTGTTAAAAAAGCAAATTTAGCTGAAAATTCTGCTGTCAGAGGTTGCATGGTTATAAAACCTTATGGATTTGCTATCTGGGAAAAAATTCATGATCAGCTTGATCGCATGTTTAAGGAAACGGGACATGTAAATGCTTATTTCCCCTTATTTATCCCAAAAAGCTTTTTAAGTAAAGAGGCCCAACATGTCGATGGTTTTGCTAAGGAATGCGCCGTGGTTACCCACCATCGTTTAATGAATGCACCCGATGGAAGCGGTGTCGTTGTAGATCCTACTTCAAAATTAGAAGAGGAGCTCATTGTAAGACCTACTTCAGAAACGATTATATGGAATACCTACAAAGACTGGATAAAATCCTATCGCGATCTGCCTCTGCTTATCAATCAGTGGGCCAATGTGGTTCGGTGGGAAATGAGAACACGCCTTTTTCTAAGAACGACAGAGTTTTTATGGCAAGAAGGGCATACTGCGCATGCAACTAAAGGTGAGGCAATAGAAGAAACTTTGAAAATGTTAGATGTTTACGCAGAATTTGCAGAAAATTATATGGCTATGCCTGTGATTAAAGGAGTAAAAACGGCAAATGAGCGATTTGCCGGGGCGGAAGACACTTTTTGTATTGAGGCTTTGATGCAGGATGGAAAAGCACTTCAGGCGGGAACCTCTCATTTTTTAGGTCAGAATTTTGCCAAAGCTTTCGATGTTAAATTCCTTACTGAAGATAATAATCAGGAATTTGTCTGGGCTACTTCCTGGGGCGTTTCCACCCGACTAATTGGAGGCCTTATTATGACCCATTCCGATGATGAAGGATTAGTTTTACCTCCAAATCTGGCGCCTATTCAAGTAGTTATCATTCCGATTCCAAAACCTTCTCCCGAAATTGACGAGGTTGTTCATAAAATTATGAAAAACCTAAAAGCCAAAGGTATTACCGTTCAATATGACAAGGACATGAAAAACAGGCCTGGTTTTAAATTTGCGGAACATGAAATGAAAGGTATTCCTGTTCGTCTGGCCATTGGTCAACGCGATTTGGAAAAAAATGAAATTGAAGTCGCCAGAAGAGATACCAGAGAGAAATTTACAGCTAATTTAGACGGAATTGAAGAAACGGTTGCTCAGTTACTCCTTGACATTCAAGAAAATTTATTCCAAAAAGCAAAGTCTTTTAGAGATCTTAAAACAACAAAAGTAGATACTTTTGATGATTTTAAATCCCTTGTAGAATCTGATATTCCTGGTTTTATCTCCGCTCACTGGGATGGAACCAGTGAGACAGAATTAGCCATCAAGGAAATTACTAAAGCAACCATTCGATGCATCCCTTTCAATCAGGAAGAAGAATCTGGAACCTGTATTTATTCAGGTAAACCCTCTTCAAAAAGAGTATTATTTGCAAAATCTTACTAATTGTTCAATTAAATCATGAAGTTATCAAAAAAACCAAACTGGTTAGTTGTTCTGGCTATGACTTGCCTTTTGGGCTTTTTGGGTCTAAATCGATATGCTAACCGGTATTATGGTCGCGAGGTATTGATAAAAAAACATTATATCCGACCAGACTATAAGATTGATGCCTGGGGAAATGCAGGAAACCTGCATCTCTCCAAAGCAGCAAACTTTGCTAATGATAGAAAATGGGATCAAGCCCTTGCCCATTTAGATAGCATTTTTCCGCTTGATCCCATTTTTGGTAAAGCAAAATTGCTTTCCACTTTCATTTATTTTGAACAGGGAAAATATGCTTATTCCAGGGATTTAGCAAAAAGTTTACTTAGCTTACGCGATAAGCGGCTTAAATATTTTTCAAACTGGTTGCATATATTGAGTAATGTCGGTCTGGGTGATGTCAGGTTGGCAAAAGAACAACTTAACATCATTAAAGAAGATAAAAGTAAACGCTTCTCCCCTGAGATGGAATCACTGCTGAAAGATTTGAATCATCCTCTTGTCTATTTTGTTTTTTGAATAGATATTTACTGTCATGGTTAAGAAATTTAATTTCCTCCTTTTCTTGTTTCTCCCTTTCTATTTTGTTTCGGCGCAAGGGGACGTGATAATGAGTCTTAATGGAATTGCTTTAAATTCCAATGAACTTCTATTTTCAAATAAGGATTTTCTGGAAGAAGAATTATTATTGGCTGAGAAAGCCTTTGAAAAAAGTCCGAAAGATTTAAACACCATAATCTGGTATGGGAGACGCTTAGCCTACCTGGGCCGGTTTAATGAAGCTATACATATTTTTTCAATAGGTCTTAAAGAATTCCCCAAAAACCCGGAATTGCTGAGGCATCGTGGTCATCGATACCTAAGCACCAGAAATCTTGTTTTAGCCAGAAAAGATTTTTCT
>Ga0214917_10001030_pt1 | contig 36602 bp, 32 predicted proteins | sample LL_1208_BB_MetaG_FD_177983 | JGI IMG/M metagenome (GOLD analysis project Ga0214917, IMG submission 177983) | Freshwater microbial communities from Lake Lanier, Atlanta, Georgia, United States - LL_1208_BB | ecosystem: Environmental > Aquatic > Freshwater > Lake | place: USA: Georgia | collected... | reverse complement strand
GGGGTGAAGCTGAACTTCAATCTGACCCCGGTGCTGGTCCAGCAGATCGAGCAGATGGCCGAGGGGAAGGTGAAGGACCGATGGGGCGATCTGGCCGCCAAGCCGGCGAAGGACCTGAAGGAAAAGGAGCGGGCGGAAATCCTGGAGCATTTTTTCAAGATCAACTGGCACACCTGTGTCGACCCGCATCCGCGCTACCGCCAGCTGTTGGATCTGCGGGGGCGGCGGGCCGGCTCTTCCCACAACCTGAAGCGTTTCAAGGAGGCCGACCTGCGGGATCTGCAGGTGTGGTTCAACCTCGGCTGGTGCGGTTTTGCCGCCCGGCAAAGGTATCCCGAGCTGGGGGAGTTGATGAAAAAAGGCCGGGATTTCACCGAAGAAGAGAAGCGCCGCGTGCTACAGATCCACCAAGAAATGTTGAAGGGCATCCTGGGCGAATACCGGGCCTTGGCGGAGAGCGGGCAGGTCGAGCTGACCACCACGCCGTTTTATCACCCGATCCTGCCGCTTTTGGCAGACACCGAGGCGGCCAAAAGGGCGATGCCCTGGGCCCGCCTGCCGGACCGGTTGCAGGCCCCCGAGGACGCCCTGGCCCACTTGCAGCGGGCGCAGGAGTCGCACACCCGCGTTTTCGGCCGTAAGGCGAGGGGACTCTGGCCCTCCGAGGGTTCGGTGAGTCCCGAAGTCATTCCCCTGATGGCCAAGGCCGGCTTCGAGTATTTCTGCACGGACGAAGCGGTGCTGTTTCGAGGACTGGAGGAGCAGGGGCGGAAGGTGGACCACGTGGAGCTGTTTCAGGCATGGCGGGTGGAGGAACAGGGGGCCAAGTTGAAGGCGCTGTTCCGGGAGCGGCCGCTTTCCGATTACATCGGTTTCACCGCAGCAAGGACCGAACCGAAAGCGGCGGCGGATTATCTCCTGGTCCACATCGAGCATATTGCCCACGTCATGCCCAAAGACGGGGTCATCACCCTGGCGCTGGACGGGGAAAACGCCTGGGAGGCGTTTCCCGACAGCGGGGAAAGTTTCCTGCACGAATTTTACCAAAGACTGGCGGGATCCAAGCGCATCCGCACCCAAACCCTCGGAGGGTATCTGGACGGCAAGGAGGGCGCGCCGGCGGGGCGTATTCATTCGGGCTCGTGGATCGGCGGGAACTTTGACATCTGGATCGGCGACCCCGAGGAGAACCGGGCCTGGGATTGGATCAAGCGGACGCGGGACTTTCTCAAGCAGGCGGAAAGCCGCAACCATTTGCCCGAGGAGACAAAAAAGGCGGCCTGGGAGGACCTCTATGCCGCCGAGGGAAGCGACTGGTTCTGGTGGTACGGGCCGGATTTCCAGACCGACAGCGACCTGATTTTTGACGCCCTGTTCCGCACGCGGTTGCAGAACGTCTACCGGCGGCTGGGGGCCACGCCCCCGCCGGCCTTGAGTGTTCCCATCTGCGCGGCGGAGATGCGCCTGGGGCACCCGCCGGTCCGGGCAATCGAACCGAAGCTGGGTCCGCGGCCGAGCTACTTGGACTGGTCGGGCGCAGGAAAGTACGAAGCCTGGCGGGATCAGGGGGCGATGGCGCAGGGGGACCGGAGGGTCCGGACCATTCTGTATGGTTTTGGGGAAAAGGATTTTTACCTCCGGCTGGACGGAAAAAGCCCGGTCGGAGACGAAGTTTGCGTGGATTTCAACCAGCCTGCCCCGGTTCGCTTGCGGGCCATCTACCAGGAGAGCCGCTGGTCGGTGGAAATCAGTCGCACCCGGGACGGCATGTCCTTCGAGCCGGTGCCGGCACAGGCGGAGATTTACGGGGAACGGGGGCTGCAGCTCCGGGTTCCGTTCGCTTCCTTGGGATGGCGCAATGACGGGGCGGAAGTAAGCTATCTTGTGCGAATTCTGCGGGGCGGCATGGAGGCGGAGCGTTATCCCGAACGGGGGCTGGTGGAGTTTGCCGGTCCCAACCGCACCCATGACATGAAGAACTGGTTTGTCTGATCCCCGCATGAAAAACGTCAACCTCGTCCTTTGTCTGCACATGCATCAACCCCTGGGGAACCTGCCCGAGGTGGTGGACCGCATCGTGAAGGAGACCTATCGGCCCGTCCTGGATGTTTTGAAAAAACACCCCGGGGTGGCGGTCAATTTGCACTGCAGCGGCGTGCTGATGGAGATGCTGGCGGAACGACACGAGGATTTGATCGTCCAAATCAAGGAGCTGGCGGCGACCGGGCGGGTCGAGATGCTTTCCGGAGGATTTTACGAGCCGGTTCTAGTGGAATGGGCGGAAGATGACCGGGACGGTCAACTGGCGATGATGACGTCGTGGCTCAAGAAGCGGCTGGGGGCCGAACCGGCGGGGGCGTGGTTGGCCGAGGGGGTTTGGGGTCCGTCCCTGTGTGGCGCCTTCAACCGGGCGGGAATCCAATATGCGCCGGTCGAGGGGTCTTTCTTCCTGCAGGCGGGGATTTCCGCCGCCAAGTTAAACGGCCACTATGTGACGGACCAGGCCGGGGATCTTTTGACGGTGTTTCCCACCTGTCCTGATCTGGCCCGGCTTATTCCCCACGCCACGTGGGACGATCTTTTCGGACACCTCCGCCGGATCGCCAACCGCGGCGAGGACATCACCCTGACCCTGGCGGCGAGCCTGGAAACCTGGCCCTCCTTGCCGAACGGAACCGCCGGGTACCTCGACACCTTTTTCACGAAACTGGAAGAGTCCGCCGCCTGGATCAACACGCTGACCGGCCGCGCCCAAATCAAACGGCAGGCGCCCAAAGGGCGGGTGGCTCTGCCGCCCGGCACGCCGGCGGAGTTGGGCGGATGGTCCCTGCCCGGCGCCGCCCGCCGGGAGTTTTTCCGGGAACGGGCCCAGCTCGGCCAGCGCTATGATGCCGCCAAAGTGCTGCCGTTCTTCCGGGGAGGATCCTGGGCCTCCTTCCGCGTTCGCTACAGCGAGGTGAACATGATCTACCGCAAAAACCTCGCCCTCGGGCGCCGTCTCCGTGCCAAGACGAAGTTGGTCAAGGCGCGGACGATCCAGGAAAAACTCTGGCGGGCCCAATCCTCCACGGCGATGTGGCACGGAACACGGGGTGGGCTGCATTTGCCCCACCTGCGGGAAGCGATCTGGAAGGAACTGCTACAGGCGGAGGCGGACCTGCGGGAAGGGCAGGCGGAAACGGAACTGTTGCGGGAGGATTTTGACGCGGACGGACAGCTGGAAATTTCCGCGGCCCATCCCGGCCTCACGCTGCTCGTGGCGCCGCACCAAGGAGGATGCTGTCTGGAGCTGGGGTTCCCGACCTTGGGACGAAATCTCGGCAATGTGCTCACCCGAAGGGACGAGGGGACGAACTCCGCCCCGCCGCCGGTCACGGACTGGTATGACCGGAATATTTTCCAGGAGCATTTCTTTGCCCGGGGAACGACGGTGGAGCAGCTTTCGGCCGGCACCTACCCGGAGTTGGGAGATTTCATCCTGCAGCCATTCCAGCTGCGGCAGATGCGGCAAACCGGCAGCCGGGTGACGATCGAGCTATTCCGGGACGGCGGTCTCTACCGCATGGGACTGCGGCAACCCTGCCAGCTGGACAAGGTTTACGCCATCGACGCGGCCAGCGGCGTGGTGGAGGTCTCTTACCAGTTGACCAACACCGGCACGTTGCCTTTGGAGGCGGTGTTTGCGACCGAGCTAAACCTGAACCTCGGCCCCGACCAGGGCGGCCGTGGCAAGGTCAAGGCCGGCAACCTGCAAAAGACGGACCGGGAGGCCTGGCAGGCCACGGGAATCCAAGGGCTGGCCGCGCGATGTGTGGACGGCATGGAAGTCCGCGTGATGACGGAAAATCTTCCCATGGCCTGGGGTTACCCGCTTCTGGATGTGGAGGCGGGGCCGGAAGGGCCCATCCGGCAGGGCAACGCAATTTTGGTGGGTCAACACGTCGACCTGAAGCCCAAGGAAAAAGCGGAATTCCGGATCAAGCTGTCCTTTGCGAAGGTTTAGGGCGGGATTGCCGTTTCGGCCGGCTTCGGTTATTCTTTGATTTCCATGAAGTTCTCCAGCGCAAACCTATGGGTTCTGGCCGCCGCCGGGCTGCTGTCCGCTTGCACCGTGCCGGACAATGCCACTGATGTGACCACCACGTACGGCGATACGACGGCCACCTCCTCCGCGGAGACCAAGCCGGCGGATGAGTCCAAGCCCTCCACGGCCGCGACCGAGGAAAAGAGACCCTGGACGCCGCCCGACAGCACGGAAAAGTCGGCCCCTGCCAAGGCAAGCTATCCGAAGGGGGAAAAGGTTTCCGGCAAGCCGGGGATGGTTCGCAGCCCTTACGCCCCGTACGCCGGCCTCGTCGATGTGAAGGGTTTTGCCCCTGGCACGGAAGTGAAGTGCCCTTACACGGGTAAAATCTTCCTCGTTCCGTAAGCCGATCTCCGGCGTCGCTCCGTTCCCCGTCCATGGACGCCCTGCTTCAGATTCTCAAGGAGAAGGGGCCTGCTTCCGTGGAGGAGCTGGCCCGTGTGACCGGCAAGACCGCCCAGGAGGTTGAGGCGGCCCTGAAAAAGTACGAGTCAGACCGGGTCATTCTCGGTTACCGCGCGGTGTTGGATCCGGACCGGATCGGGCACGGAGGGGTCCGGGCGGTGATTGAGGTGCGCATCACGCCCGAGCGCGAGGGGGGTTTTGACCGGATCGCGGCCCGCGTGGCCCGTTATCCCGAGGTGGTCTCCTGCCAGCTGATGAGCGGGGGTTATGATCTTCTCATCACGGTGGAGGGGCCCGACCTCAAGCAGGTGGCCACGTTCGTGGCGGAAAAACTTTCCACCATCCAGGGAGTCATCTCCACGGCGACCCATTTCCAACTGAAAACCTACAAAGAGGCCGGCGTGTTGTTTCTGGAAGACGAGCGGGCGGAAAGACTGGCGGTTTCGCCGTGAAAAACCCCGGCGACTTTCTGGCGGATCACGTCCGTGCCGTGCCCCGCTCGGGGATCCGCGATTTTTTTGAAATCGTCCAAAAACGCGGGGATGTGATTTCCCTCGGGATCGGCGAGCCGGACTCTTCCGCCCCTTGGGGAGTCCGGGAAGCGGCGATCTACGCCCTGGAGCACGGCCGGACGGGCTACACCTCCAACCTCGGCAGCCTGAAGCTCCGACGGGAGATCGCCCGTTATGGGGAAAAGATTTTCGGGGCGACCTACGATCCCCAAACGGAGATCCTGGTTTCCGTGGGGGTCAGCGAGGCGATCGACCTTGCCCTGCGGGCGGTGCTGAATCCGGGCGAGACGGTGATCTATCACGAGCCGTGTTATGTTTCCTATGCTCCGTCCATCGCCCTGGCCCATGCCCGCGGTCGGGCCATCCGCACGCGGCCGGAAGAAGGCTTTCGCCTGAATCCGGAGGAAGTGGCCCGCGCCGCCGCCGGAGCCAAGGTTCTTCTTTTGAATTTTCCGACCAACCCCACGGGGGCGGTTTTGCAGGGGAAGGATCTGGATGCTTTGGCCCGCGTCTGCGTGGAAAAGGACCTGCTGGTGATCAGCGACGAGATTTACGCGGAACTGACCTATGAGGGCCGTCATGAGTCGATCGTCTCGCGACCAGGCATGCGGGAGCGGACAATTTTGCTGCACGGGCTGAGCAAGGCCTTTGCGATGACCGGCTTCCGGATCGGTTACGCCTGCGCCCCGGCTCCGTTGATCGAAGCCATGATGAAAATCCACCAGTACGCGATTCTCTGCGCGCCCACGCCCAGCCAGGAGGCGGCCACCGAGGCGCTTAAGGAGGCGGACGCCATCACCGAGGAGGCAAGGAACACCTACCGGCTCCGCCGGGATTTCCTCCTGCGTCGGCTGCAGGAGGCGGGGCTGCCTTCCGTGCGGCCCGACGGGGCCTTTTATCTTTTTGTGGATGTCCGCGGCACGGGCCTGTCGGCCCGGGATTTCGCCATGCGCCTTTTGGAAGAGGAAAGGGTGGCCGTGGTGCCCGGCGAGGCGTTCGGCGCCGGCGGGGAGGGCTTTGTCCGTTGCAGTTACGCCACCTCCCTGGAGCGTTTGGAAGTGGCGGCGGAAAGGATCGAACGCTTCACCGCTCGGCTGAAAGCCAAGACGGGCGCCACGTTCGCTTCGGCCGCGAGGTAAAACTCTTTTGCGTTACGACGCACTGATTGTCGGGGCGGGCCACAACGGCCTGATCTGTGCCTGCTACCTGGCCAAGGCCGGCCTGAAGGTAGCGGTGGTGGAAAAGCGGGATTTGCCCGGAGGGGCGGTTTGCACCAGGGACGACCTTGTCCCGGGCTTCCGTTTCGACGTGGGTTCCTCCGTGCACATCATGATTCACCTCACCCCGGTGGTGGCGGAACTCGAGCTGGCCCGGGAAGGATTGGAATACATCGAGATGGATCCTTGGGCCTACTACCCGGTCGACGGAACGGAGGAGGGCATTTCCTTCTACCGCGACGTGGAGCGCACGTGCGCGAGCATCGCCCGTTTTAGTCGGAAGGATGCGGAAGCATATCGGCGTTATGTGGAGCGGTGGGCGGAGCTGAACGAGGGGGTTTTTGAAACCTTTTTGGCCCCGCCCTCGCCCGGCCGCCTCTTCGGGACAATTGTAAAACGGAATCTTTTCCGGCCGAAGTCGCGACGGTTGTGGTCGAGCCTAGACACCGCACGGCAATTGATGGCGCCTTACGGGGAGGTCATCCGGGAAACGTTCGAGAACGAGCATTTGCGGACGGCGATGCTTTGGCTTTCCGCCCAGAGCGGTCCGGCGCCGGCCGAAGTCGCCAGCGGCGACATGTTTGGGTGGAACGCCATGATCCACCGGGGCGGGGCCAAGCGGGCCAAGGGCGGGAGCGGGGCCCTGAGCACCGCCCTGGTCAAGTGTCTGCAGCGTCACGGAGGGGAGGTTTTTCTCGGCCATCCGGTCCGCCGCGTATCACGGAACGGATCCGGCTGGGAGGTTGAGGCGGGCGGACGAACCTTTGAGGCGGCCAAGGTGGTGGCGGCCTGCCATTTGAAAACCTTTTTCACCGAGCTGTTGGAAGACGGACCGGAAGACCTCAGGGAGAGAATCGGGAAGGCGAGGATTGGCAACGGGTTTGGGATGGTGGTGCGGCATGCCGTGGAGGAGCTGCCGGTTTATGGAAAGCGGGCCCAAGATGGGAAACGGGCCAGGGAATACCATTCCGCCATGCAGCTGCTTTGCCGGAATGCGGGGATGCTGGACAGCAGTTACCACGACTACTTGGCCGGCCGTCCACCGGCCGAACCCAGTGTGGTGGCGATGACCTTCTCCTCCATCGACCCCTCTCTGGCTCCGGACGGCCAGCACACTCTTTTCACCTGGGCCCAGTACCACAGCTATGAGCTGCGTAACGGGGAGAATTGGGATGCGATCCGGGAAAGGGAGGCGGACAAGCTTTATGACCTCGTCTGCCAGTACGCTCCCAACATGCGCGGGAAGATGATCGGGCGGTATATCCAAACCCCGTTGGACCTGGAGCGTGACCTGGGCTTGTTGCGGGGGAATGTCATGCATTTCGAAATGAGCCTCGACCAGATGTTCATGTTCCGGCCGTTGCCGGAAATCTCCTGCTATCGCGCCCCGATGAAAAACCTCTATCTGACGGGCGCAAGCACCCACCCGGGAGGAGGGGTCTTTGGGGCCAGCGGGCGGAACACCGCCAAGGTGATCCTGGGTTGGCGGGGCTGAGGGGCAGAGGTAGGATTTCCCCATGGCGACCTCCACGCCCGTCCGGAAAAAACAGGCGGATCCGATCCGGCAGTTCTCCATCTTCCTGGCCAACAAGGCCGGCCGGCTCCTTGAGCTCATCCGGATTTTGCAGAGCCGTCATGTCCACGTGGTCGCGCTGACCATTCTCGACACGACGGACAGCGCGATTGTGCGGATGGTCGTGGATGATCCGGACACCGCGCGGGCGATTTTTCACGAACAGGCGGTGGCCCACACGGAGTCCACCGTGGTGGCGGTGGAACTGGAGGCGGGAACCGATCTGCCCCGGATGCTCAGCGCCTTGTTGGAGGCGGAAATCAACATCCTAACGACTTATGGGTTTCTGGTCCGCCCGGAGGGGCGGTCCGCCGTCTGTCTGAATCTGGACGACAACGAACTGGGCGCCCAGGTCCTGAGCCGTGGCGGATACCGCCTCCTGGGTCAGGGCGATATCTCGCGGTAATTCTTCCGCCCCAAGCGAAAAGCGCAACCAGTGGTAAATCAGATGCCTGAAACAAATCCCCTCCGAGGTGTCTCCGAGGTGTCTCCGAGATGAATCCGAGAGAGTTGGAGGGGAAGATTAGGAAGGGGGGAAGGATCTCCACGGCGGAAGCCCTGCAACTGTATCGTGGGTCCCTGCCGTGGCTGGGGGAGTTGGCGGATGCCCGGCGAAACCTAGCCAAGCAATCAGCCTACGATGGCCGGGGCGAGGAAGTGGTCACCTACATCGTGGACCGGAACATCAACTACACGAATGTGTGCGACGTCTACTGCAAGTTTTGCGCCTTTTACCGGACCGAGACGGATCCGGATCACTATGTCCTGAGCCATGAACAGATCGACCGGAAGATCGACGAGTTGGTGGCCGTCGGGGGAAACCAGATCCTGTTGCAGGGGGGGCATCATCCGAAGCTGGGTTTGGAGTGGTATCTCGACCTGCTTCGGCACCTGAAGGAAAAGTATCCCCAGGTGAACATCCACGGGTTTTCACCGCCCGAGTTCAACCACTTTGCCGGGGTTTTCCGGATGCCGCTGGAGAAAGTCATTTCCGAATTCCGGGAGGCGGGTCTGGGGAGCATTCCGGGGGGCGGCGCTGAAATCCTGGTCGATCGCGTGCGGCAACGGATTGCCCCGCGCAAATGCGACACCGAGGCCTGGCTGAGGGTAATGGAGATCGGGCACGGTTTGGGGCTCCGTTCCAGCGCCACGATGATGTTCGGCCATGTGGAGACGGTGGAGGAACGCATCGAGCATCTGGATCGTCTGCGGCAACTGCAGGACCGGACGGGCGGCTTCACGGCCTTCATTTGCTGGACCTTCCAGCCCGAACACACGGTTCTGAAGGCCGAGAAGACCGGATCCCACGAGTACCTGCGGATGCAGGCGCTGGCCCGGATCTTTCTGGATAATATCCCGAACGTGCAGTCCAGCTGGGTCACGCAGGGACCGGCGATGGGCCAGGTGGCCCTTAAGTACGGGGCCAACGATTTCGGCAGCCTGATGATGGAGGAGAATGTCGTTTCCAGCGCGGGGACGAGCTTCCGCCTAAGCCTGGAGGAAATGCGCCGCCTGATCCGGGAGGCGGGTTACGAGCCCCGGCAAAGGACCAACGATTACCAGTTAATTGAAAAAATGGAGATGGGTTTGGCGGCCTAAGCCGCGAACTCATTCCTTGTAGCGGATCGCGCGACCGTTGGCGCCGCCGGCGGGGCCGGTGAAGCGGAAGCTGGTGTCGACCCGGTCGAGAATGACGGCATCCGCCTTCATCTTCCAGGCCTGCTTCTGCATCGACTCCTTCATGGCTTCCTCATCGTCCCAGAGAAAGACTTGGGGGGCGCTGACCAGGCCGATGACCTCGTAGGGTTTTTCGGGACGATCGAGCAGGAGGGGCATTTTCTTCCAAGGCTCGCCCGCGTCTTCATCCCGGCTTTCCTTTTTGGCCTTTTCTTTTTTCTTGGTGAGATCGCGGTTAGCGTCCTGGGACCACGCCGCCGAGGAGGCGACCAGCCCGAGGACCATGAGAAGCGAGAGGAGACGAATCAACTTAATTTGCATCCTGCGTAATTAACCGGAAATGACGGCAAGACAAGGCGGATAGACGGAGTTTTCCCCAGCCCCTAGGGTACGAAGGTGAACAAGAGGATTTCCAAGCCAGGGAAACTGGGGTGGTTGGTGGTGGCCTTGGTGGGGGCGGCTTCTCTGGGAGTCGTGGCTTTTGAACGGGGGGAGCCGGTCAACGCCCTTTGGCTCATTGTGGCCACGGGCTGCGTCTATGCGATCGGATACCGTTTCCATAGCGCCTGGTTAATGGCCACGGTCCTGAGCATCGATCCCAACCGAAAAACACCTGCGGAACGCCACGCCGACGGCCAGGATTTCGTCAAAACCAACCGCTGGGTGGTTTTTGGACATCACTTTGCGGCGATCGCCGGCCCGGGTCCGTTGGTGGGGCCGGTTTTGGCCGCCCAGTTCGGATATTTGCCGGGGCTTCTCTGGATTTTGATCGGCGCGGTGCTTGGCGGGGCGGTGCATGACAGCATCATCCTTTGGCTAAGCCTGCGGCGCCGGGGCAAGTCGGTGGGGCAGATGCTGCGGGAAGAAGTCGGCCCGGTCGCCGGCACATTGGCCGTGGTGGGTCTGCTGGGAATCATCACCATGCTGATGGCGGTGCTGGCTTTGGTGGTGGTGAAAGCCCTCGCGGAAAGCCCTTGGGGATTGTTCACCATTGTCCTGACCATGCCGCTGGCGCTGGCGATGGGGCTGGGGATGCGTGGGGCGGGAAGCCGAAGAACCTTGGTGGTGACGATTCTGGGGGTCCTCGGTTTGATCGGTTGCGTGTGGGCGGGAAGCTGGGCGGCGGCGACCCCGGTCCTTGCCCAGATGTTCACCTGGAAATCGACCACGTTGGCCTGGGCGGTCATGGGCTACGGTTTGGCGGCCAGCGTGCTTCCGGTGTGGCTTCTTCTGGCGCCGCGGGATTACCTGAGTTCCTTCCTGAAGATTGGAACGGTGGCGGCCCTGGGCGTGGTGGTCGCCTTCCTCGCCCCGCAGCTGGAAATGCCGGCGCTGACACGTTTCATCGATGGGACCGGCCCAATTTTTGCCGGCCCGGTGTTCCCTTTCTGTTTCATCACCATCGCCTGCGGTGCGATCAGCGGCTTTCACTGCTTGGTTGCCTCCGGCACCACGCCCAAGCTTCTCGCGAGCGAGGCGGACATCCGCCTGGTGGGGTACGGGGCCATGATCACGGAGATGTGTGTGGGTGTGCTGGCCCTGGTGGCGGCATGTGCGATGCCGCCGGGGGAATATTTCGCGATCAACCTGCGCGGGGAGCCGGCGGCCGTGGTGCAGCGGGTGACGGAAATGGGTTTCCCGGTGACGGAAAAGCAAATGGAGGACCTGGCGAGATCCGTGGGGGAACATTCGATGATCGGCCGCACGGGCGGTGCGCCCACGTTCGCCGTGGGCATGGCCCAGATCTTCGCCCGTTCCCTGGGGGGCCTGGGTCAGGCCGGCATGGCCTTCTGGTACCACTTCGCAATCATGTTCGAGGCCTTATTCATCCTGACGACCATCGATGCGGGCACCCGGATCGGGCGCTTTCTCGTGCAGGAAGTGCTGGGCTGGCTGCACCGGCCCTGGGGGCAGGTCCATTCCTCCGCGGGCAACGTGCTGGGCAGCGTGCTGTTTGTCGCCGGATGGGGCTGGTTTCTTTATCAGGGAGTGGTGGATCCGGAAGGCGGCATCAACAGTCTCTGGCCGATTTTCGGCGTGGCCAACCAACTGCTGGCGGTGATGGCCCTGGGTTTGGCGACCACCGTGCTGATCAAGATGGATCGGGCCCGCCTGGCATGGGTGACGCTGCTGCCGCTGGCGTGGCTGGTGACGGTGACCTTTTCCGCAGGCTGGATGAAGATTTTCAGCCCCGATCCGCGGCTGGGATTCTTGTCCGGGATGCAAAAAGCCGCGGAGGCCGGGCAAGGCAAGCTGGCGACCGCCCAAGGCATCAACGCCGGGGTGACGGCCTTTTTCCTGGCTCTGGTGGTGTTGGTGTTGGGGGCCTGCGCCCGGGTTTGGTGGAGAAAATTCAGCGGGAAAAGTGTTCCCAAATTGGTGGAGGAGGCGGCGTAAAAAAGCGGGAGACGTGAAACTTGGAAGGGGCTGCGGGGGACAGGCGGTTGGTGCGCCCATCCGTCTATTTTGCGGTGAGATCCAGATAGGCGACGGAAAGCGGGGGTAGTTTGGGAAGGGGCAGGCCACCCGTGAGCAGGTCTTTCACCGGGGCGGATACGGGAGAGGGCTTGGCCGAGAGCAGATCCGACCCCTTCAGCGTGGCTTCCGCCGGCAGGGCAAGCAGACGGATGGCTTCTTCGGAGAACTTCAGGCGGACGTTGGGAGCCTCTTGTTTGGGATGGAGATTCGCAACCACCAAGAGGGAACGCCGGGAGACCGGGTCGTACCGGAGGAAGGAGTAAAGCCAGCGCCCGGCCTCTTGTTTGCCATCCGTCACCTCAAAGGTGGGATTTTCGCGGTTGGCCGGATTCAGGGGAATGAAATTCCCCTGGGCGAGGGCCGGATGAGTCAGGCTGTTGAGCAGGCGACCGTAGAAAGCCCGGAGGTCCCGGTTGAGGTCCGGCAAGCCGCCCCCGTCGTACTTGCCGTTGTTCATCCACTGGATGAGCGTGGGCACGGACCAGTAGTCGAAAAACGTGGTGCGACCTTTGTCCAGTTCGAAGCCGGCGGCGCCCACATCAGCGGGCTCACCCACTTCCTGGCCGTAGTAAACCATGACCGGCCCACGGGAGAGGCCGAAAAGAATCCCGGAAACCGGACGGCCCACGAGGGGTCCGTGACCGCCCCAGTGTTTGGGGGAGATCTGGGGCGAGGCCACGCGGACCTCGTCGTGATTTTCGGCGTAGCGGACCGAGTTGTCGCCGACAAACCCGGCCCGGCCGGCGCTGTCGAGGTCATTGGCCCACGCCTTGTCATGGTAAATCTCCATCAGGCGCTTGTAGGCGTCGTGGCCGTAGACGGCGTCAAAACCCGCCTCCAGCAGGCTGGTGGGATTGGATTTAAAGGGGGCCAGGTCGGGATTGGCATCGGGCACCTCGAGGCGCACATCGCCCTCGTAACACTCGGCATAGAAAAAGGTTTTGGGATTACGTTCCCGGGCCCGGGCGAGGGCCCAGTGCCAGAATTCCGAGGGAACGATATGCGCGACGTCGCAACGGAAGCCGTCGACACCCATTTCCTGCCAATACGCGAGAACCGCATCCATCTTCTTCCAGAGGCTGGGGACCGGCACTTCAGGTTGGAGGACGGTGGGGTGTTTCCGTTTCCCCTTGGCGCCCTGGGTAAAATCGTAGCCGTAGTTGAATTTGATGGTCTCGTACCAGCAGTCCTGGCTGGGCAGCCAGGTGTTCTGGTTGTCCCCGGTCACGCGGGCGCGTTTGGCTTCGGGAGGAAAAAGGCCGTCGATCCTTTCTTTCAGGCCGGGAAAACGACCGTCCTGATCCTCCCAGATGACTTTGGTGGTGGGGGTGAGAGGTTCCTTTTTCTTGGGGTCGAAGGTGGCCAAACGCAGGGGTGGGCCTTCGGAGCTGTTTTTCAGATAATAAAAATCATCCGAGGAGAAAAACTCCGCCCCCTTGTCGTCTTTGCCGAAATCGCGCTCCGGGTGGACGACCGAGGTGTGGCTCCGGGCGACATGGTTGGGGACGAAATCCATGAAGATTTTCAGGTTGTGCTTTTTGGCGCGGGCGAGCAGCGCCTGAAACTCTTCGATGCGCTTGGCGGGATCCACGGCGTAGTCGGGACAAACGTCGAAATAATCGCGGATCGCATATGGACTGCCGGCGATGCCCTTCAGGAGGTCGGGGTCGTCGGGGGGAAGCCCGAGGGAAGAGTAGTCGCGGGTGGTGGCCTGACGGAGGACGCCGGTCACCCAAACAGCGTCGAAGCCGAGCTGTTTGAGGGAAGCCAGGGCCCGGTCGTTGAGATCGGCAAACTTGCCGCAGCCGTTCTGCTCATACGTTCCGTTGGGGATCCGGTTGGTGTTGGTGTTGCCAAAAAGGCGGGGAAACATCTGGTAGATCCGCAGCTTGCCGGCACCGCGCGGCACCAGCGTGGAGACGGAGGGATCTTTCGATCCGACCGCCGGCAACGGGAAGGAAAGATAATGAGAGAGATAGCGGTCGTTTTCCCCGGGAAAGAGGTAGGGATCCGTGGAGTCCACCACCCGCCCCCAGCCCGCGTTGGCAGACATGTCCTTGAGGGCCGCGGCCAGACCGATCATCCCGTTGGTTCCGACCCAGGTTCGCGGGATCTGCAACTCCAGGGAACCGTCCTTGTTTGCCGTGAGGTTCACCCCCGCCGGATCTTTGGTTTCAGGAGCCAGGCCGAATCCGTTGAACTTCCGCAGAGCCACCTTGGTTTCCGCCCCCGGCCGCACCAGAAGGACATGATCCGCCTGGAAGGGAAGAAAGAGGGTGGAGCCGGTCCGGTTTTGGCCGAAGGGGACCAGACCGGCGCCATTTGGCCCCGAAGAGGTGGCGACGATCAGGAGGGGTTTCGAGGCATCGGGCAGGTTCCGGAAGCGGAGCATGATGGAATCCGGGTTCGTTCCCGCCGCCATTTCGACGGGCAGGACGGCCCGCGCCGGGGAGACAAGGAAAATGAAAAAAAGGACAAGCCAAGGCATCGTGAAAAAATAAAAAAAATCCCCAAAGCTGGAAAGCCGAATCGGACGATTAGCGCAGGTTGGTTCGGGCAAAACGGACCCGCAGGGAGACATGCCGAGTTTGGGGTAGGATGAATTTTTTCAATTCCAACTCGATCCAAGGAATCCGGAAGCGGCGAAACGCGGCGCGGGCCAGATCAGTGGCGAGGCGTTCCAGAAGCTTGCGGGGAATCCGGCGGGCTTCGGCCTGCAGGACGTTGCTGAGGGCGTGGTAGTCGACGGTGTGGCGAAGCTCGTCGCGGGCCACAGCCTTGGCCAGCGAGGAAACCGGGAACACGGCTGTGCAGAGAAGTTTTTGGGGGCGCCGCCGTTCCAAGTCCGGCACGCCGAGGTGGCAGGAAAGCCTAAGATCAACGATGGAGAGCGTGGCCGGCACGGATCGAACTTAACGGGAAGCGGGAGAAAGAGGAGTCCGGGGGCGGCGCCCAAGCGCGAAAGCGAGGAAGGCAACCTCCGCCAAGGCGAAGCCGGCGACGTAGGACTGGCCGCCGGAGCCAAACCCATAGCTGTGCAGGCCTTTGCCGAGAACGAAGTTCACGCCGTACCACGCCATGAGGATGGTGAGAAAACCGGCGATGGATCCGACGGCCAAGCCGTATCCGGTCCACCAACCCGCCAGGCGGCCGTGGAGCAGGACCACGTAGGAGAGAAGAGCCACGAGCGACCAGGTTTCCTTGGGATCCCAGTCCCAAAACCTTCCCCAAGAGTAGTTGGCCCAGACACCGCCGAGGATCACACCGATGGCCAGGAGGAGAATTCCGATCTGGAGGGAGCGGTACAAATGCAGCACCCCGGGGTCGTCGTTGGACAGGGGGGAGTTTTTGCGGATCGCGCCGATCACCAGAAAATGTCCCAACGCAGCGGCGAGGGCGAAAGCCCCGTAGCTCAGGGTGACGGTAAGCACGTGGGTGGTGAGCCAGAAGTTGCTGCGCAGCACCGGCACCAAAGGGTTCATGGCTGGATCGAGCACGGCAGGCTGCAGGTCCGAGGCAATCAGTGAAAGGATCACCACGGGAGCGGCGGCCAGAAGATAGGCCTGGGAACGGTGGCGGAAGGAGAAGATCAGGGCGAACAGGGCCGTGCCGAAAGCCACCCAGAGAATGCTTTCATACATGTTCGTGACGGGCGGCCTGCCGGCGAGCCAGACGCGCAGGGCGATGCCACCCACCAGAAGAAGGAATCCGGCCAGAGCCGAAAGCCAGCCCAGCCGACGACCGAGGCCGGAAACCGTCCGGCCGGAAGTCCAAAGGCAGATGGCGGAAAGAAGCCAAGCCACCCATGCCCAACGGAAAGGGTGAAAGTTGAAGTAGAAGGACTCCGCCTTCAGTTTGGCCGGGGAAAAGTCACCCCGCGCCTGCAGAATGCGGATGGAATCGGCGGGTTGAAAGGGAGCCGGGGCCCAAGAGGCTTCGGGACGGGAACCCTCCGGCGGCGGCAACACGCGGAACGCCTCGCCGGAGCGGAGAGAGGAAAAAATTGCCAGGCGCATCCGGACGGTCTGCGCAGCGGAGGCCAGCGGCGGAACGGGGGTGGCGGTGCCGGAGGCCCGGGCGGCGTCGGCTTCGGCGGCCAGTTGGCTGAGCCGGGGAAGAGCGTTGAGCTGTTGAAAACTGTAAAAGCGGCCGGCGCCCTCCAGCCCGACCTCTTTCCGCAGGGCCGCGTTGTCGACCAGGATCACCGGCTGGTCCTCCCAGCCTGCCGGGTTTTGCCAAAGGGAAAGAATGAACCGGCGGGAGTCGAGCCGACCCTGATCCGGGACGGCGACCTTCGTCCGACCGGTGAGGGAAGCGGTCATTTCCTGGGTGAAGCCGAAAAAGGGCTTCACCCGTCCACGATGCTGGATGGCCAGCGAGTCGTAGGATTTGTCGTTTTCGGCCAGCACCACCTTGGCCTGAAGGACATCAGACAGCATCGCGGCCCAAAAGAGCATGCTGAGAAAGGTCGTTTTCATGTGCCGGTGGAGCTTTGGTTGCGAAGATAGAACATGGAGAAGATTCCGGTCACGACAAGGAGGGAGCCGGACCACTTGAGCAGCCAACCGGGATCGTAGAGGACCTGCAGGGTGGTGCGGTTGAGATTTTGGGGATCCCAGCCGGCCTGGGAAAACTTATAAGACAGGCCGGTGATTTGGGGCCAAAGGCCCGGCGGGAAGGTGGCGGGCTGGTTCATTTGGAGCCTCGCGGGCACCTCGAGGTTTTTCTTTTCCTCCGCGAAAATGACGGAGGCGATGAAGTTGGCCGGCTCCTCGGTCCCGGGATCGCGGGGAACCTCGAAGGAGTCCAGCCGCACCGTGAATGGCAGGGGTTGAAGTTCCAGCCCGAACCCGATCCGTGAGGCGGCCCCTTCCGTTTGCAGAATCGCCGAGGTGCCGGAGGCGATCCAGCGGGACGGCCCCTCCTGGCCGGCGGGCGTTTGCAGACGGGCCTGAATGGCCGGTCGGCCTGGGCGGGGATCGGAATCCGGGAGCGGGGCCGTGACCGTTTCGATCCGGGCGGACGGCTCCCAGGCGACCAACCGAGCCGACCAACCGCGCCACCCCGGGGAAAATTTCTCCCCGACCCGAACCTCGCCCGTTGACGGATTCTCATTTCCGGATTGTCCCCGGAATCGCACCGTTCCCGGGGTGGAGCCCGGAGCGAGGAGGAGTTTGGCGGGAGCGGTAGGGTCGGCGATGGAGCCTTCCAGCATGACAAGCACGGCAGGGTTGCCGGGCCGATCCCCGTCGGTGGCCGGTTGGCCGTCCCGGAGAACCAGATTGGGCCAGTACCGGGCGGCGAGAATCTGGGTGCCGTCGGGGTCGACCAGGGTGCGTTCAAGGATTTCGGAGAGGCGATAGACCTCGCCGGAGCCGTCGGGCCGGAGGATTTCAAACTCGATGGGGCCGCTTGGATTACGGGATCCGACAAAGAAACGGTAGCCGCTGGAGAGGCCGGCGGTGTTATGGAGGATGGGATGGGAGGGATCCCGCGCCAGGACCATTTGGGTTTCCCGGTAAACCGGGCGCTTCTCCGGACTTTCCGACAGGGATTTTTTGAACTCCAAAACAGCCAGATTTCCAAGATCGAGCCGGGGAAAGTTGTCCAAGGCGAGGGAGGCGGAAATCGGATCGGGGCCAAAAGGGCCGGTGAGTTCAAGGGTCAGCCCGGGTTGGCCGGTGGTCGGGTCGGGCGAGAGCACAGCCTTCTCGTGGGAGCGGCGGGTGAAGCCGTCCACCTTCAAACGGACCTCCGAACCGGGAAGGGGGAGGAGCCGGGGACGGTCGGGACGGGGAGGCCGGACTTCGGGGTCAAACGGGGTGGAAAACAGCTGACCGGTGGCAGGGCTTTCCACGGTGAGGCGGGGCCGGTCGAGCAGGATCTCGCGGGCGGGCGGCGCTCCCTTGAGAAGATCCACGGATCCTTCGAAACCTTTGGAGCGCCCCAGCAGGGCCCCGGCCAAAAGAACCAGAATTCCGGCGTGGGTAATGACAAAACCCGCATGCCGCCGTTCCCATGGCCAGCGGGTGGCGGCAGAGCACGTCAGGTTGAGGGCCAGCAGCAGAAGCCAAACATTGAACCAAGGAGCGTTGTAGACGTAGGCCCGGGCCACCCGGGCGCTGAAGCCGGATTCCAGAAAAGTGGCCACGGCGCACACCCCGGCCAAACTCAGGAGAAGAAGAATGGCCAGATCCAAGGAGCCGAGGGCGTACACCCCGCGCCAGGCCCAGGAGCGGCCACAACGGTCCTCGGACGACTTTTTTCGCGCTTCTTTGGAAAGCATCCCATTGAGACTAGAGAAGCGGAGCCCCGGGACAAGGGAGGGCTGTTGCCCCCAAATTATCCCCCAATCATTCGCCAAGGGGTCGACGAAAGTTGGCAGGTCCGGCCGGCGGACGAAATGATTTGGGCATGAACCGGCTTTTGCGATTCGCCCTGCTGTTGGCGTTTTCCTTTCCGGTTCATGCCGAGGACGCCGTCGGGTTTCATCCGGTGCGGCTGGGAAAAAAGTTCGGCTTGGTGAACGACCAGGGGACTTTGGTGATCCCCGCGGAGCTCGACTGGGCATGGCCCCTGACCGAAGGCCGGGCCGGGGTACGCAAGGGCCGGGACTGGTTTTTGGTGGACGAAAAGGGAGCCCGGGTCGGTTCCGGCCGTTATGACTGGGTGGGGCCGTTTTCCGGGGGTTTGGCTCCAGCCCGGTCGGGTAAAAAGTGGGGCTTTCTCGGCGGGAACGGGGAATGGAGAATTGAGCCTTATTTTTCCGATGCCCGGCCTTTTCGCGAGGGCGTTGCGGCGGTGCAGGTGGGCGGGCAGTACGCAATCGTTGATAAAACCAGCTGTTTTGAAGGGGTGATGGGTGTGGATCTGGCGCCGCCTTTGGGGGACCGGATGGCCCCGGCAGCCTTGGGTGGCAAGTGGGGTCTGATCGATTCCTGCGGAAAATACGTGGTGGAACCCAGCTATGATGAGGTCCGCGAAGCCCGCGAGGGCCGGATTCCCTTTCGCGTGGGATCGGCCTGGGGGTTCTTGGACACGAGCGGAAAAGTCCGCGTGCAGCCCCGTTACCTGGCCGTGGATGGATTCCGTTCCGGATGGTCGAGGGTGACGCTCTTCACGGGCAAAGGCGGATTCGTGGATCTTGAAGGAAACTTTGTCGAACATCGTCTACTCGGGGAGCTGCAAACCCCGGGAGACTGACCCTAAAATTTCTTAGAGGACAACTTCCTGATTTTGCCGCGCAAAGGCGGCTTCCACCCCCTGCTTCCTGGCGGAGGCCATCAGCGCGTCCTCCATCTGTTCAAGCTGGGCGTCCGGGTGGCCGGGATCGAAATGCGTGACGAGAAGGCGTTTGGCTTTGGCGACCACGGCCTCCTGCAGGCAGAGCGCGGGGGTGCCGTGCCCCCAACCGCGGCGTTTTTCGTGTTCTTCATCCGTATATTGGCCGTCGCAGATGAGAAGATCGGCGCCATGAGTCATCTTCAGGAGGGGACTTTGAGGATCGATGGGAGGCTCGTTGTCGGTGGCGAACACCAGCGATCGCTCGCCTCCCCGTCCCGGGCCGTCGAACCGGTAGGCAAAACATCCCCCCGGATGACGGGTGAGGGCGCTCTGCACCCGGATCGTCTCCTTGCCGGAGGCGAATTTCATTTCCTCGCCTGCCTGCACCTCGCGAAAAGAAAATTTCGCCTTTAACTCGGGGAAGCCGGCGGGGAAGTACGGTTCCTCCTGTTGGGCGTGCAGGGCCTTTTGGATGATGTTGCCGGCTGGACGATTGGGAAGGCGGGGAGAGAGGATTTCGATCGTCACTCCCTCGACATAACCCGGGGCGAAAAAAGGAAATCCCTGCAGGTGATCCCAGTGGGCGTGGGTGAAGAGAAGGGTGAAGTTTTTCCGCCCCGCTTTTAACCACTGAAAACCGGCCCGGCGAATTCCTGTGCCCGCATCGATCACCAGAAGTCCGTCCTGGCCCCATTCCAAACTCACACAGGTGGTGTCCCCGCCGTACTCCTGCGTGGGGGTTTGGGGATTGGAGGGGGTGGGGATGCTTCCCCGGGTGCCCCAAAAGGTGAATTTCATGATCTCCCTTTTTCCCTCGGAAGGGGTCGGCCGAGAAGGAGGATATTTTTTTCACCCACGCGCTTTCTCTCCACCCGGGGAAAGGCCTCCCGGATGATGAGATTGCCCCAGCCCCCGGCGCCTACTTCCCCCGGCTTCCGGGCGGGAGCGTGTCCGGGATCGTAAGGGCGGCCGTGGTCGATCAGCCGGAAGGTCAATTCGGCGGGGCCGGGTTCAACCTCGATGCGGACCCAGCCCGGGCGACCGGAGTAGGCGTGCAGATGAATGTTGGTGAGGGCCTCATCCACCCCGGCCAGCATCCGGCCGGCCTCCGCCTGGCTGAAGCCGGTATGGAGCGCCCACTTCTCCGCGAGGGCCCGGAGACCGTGAAGGCGGGGCGGGGCGAGCTCGATTTCGAGCACGGCTTCGGGAGCGGTGGAAGCCGAATCCACGTGGATCAGTCGTTGGGAATCGGGGCAGGCACCGGTTTGTCACTCTTGAGAATTTTTTCCTCGGAGGGCAAGCGGGGGACGGGGCCGCCGAAAATCAGACGGTGGGGTTTGCGGGCCACGGTGGCCATGAAAGTTTTGCCGTAGGTCGAGATGACCTTGAAGTTGTCGAGCACGACGCGGAGATCCTTGATGACCTTGTCGATCGCCTCCCGGTTCTGGGCGATCAGGTCGTTGGCCTTGTCGAGAAGGGTTTTTCCGGCGGTCATGACCTCGTCGAGGGAGGCGGAGCGCTTGGCGTAGAGAATCGTGCCCGGAGCCAGCCCGGGATTCGTGACCGGTCCGGGTTCCAAGTTGAGATACTTTTCCCCGAGGACGGTGTCCGCCGTGATCGAGGCGGTGGTGCCGATGCGAAGTTGGGGAAGATGGTGATGAACATCGGCCACGACGCGGATAGCGCATTCCGGGGAAACCTTTTCCCGCTCCTCATCCGTGAGGGGCCGAACAGAACGGATGCGGCCGACGGCGGCGCCGGCGTAACGGACTTCCGCCTGTTTGTCCAAGCCGACGGCGGAGGGGAGGTCGATGGTGATGGTGGCCTTGGGGGCGGTCAGGTGGGTTCCGGAGATGGCGATAGTCAGGGCGACCAGCATCGCCACGCTGCAAAGGATGACGGCGGCGGCCACCAGGAAATCAGCGCGGAATGCCTTCATGACAGAATAAGGATTCAGCCGTCTCCGAGGAGGTGTTTCAAGTACTCATCTTGGGCCATGCGCAGGGGGATGGGGCCATCAGCCTCGCCGCGGACGAACTGCTGGAGGAAGGGGTCGGGGTTTTTGCGAATCTCGTCGGGGGTGCCTTCCGCGACCACTTGGCCCTGCCGGGGGCCGTTGCCCAGCATGAGGATGCGGGTGGCGATGCGGAAGACGCTGGTCATATCGTGGCTGACGACCACGGCGGTGGCGCCGATCTTGCGGGTGCCATCGAGGGTGAGCTGGTCGACCACGGCCGTCATAACCGGATCCAGGCCGGAAGTCGGCTCATCGCTGAAAAGGATTTCAGGATCGAGGGCCATGGCGCGGGCGAGGCCAACGCGTTTCCGCATGCCGCCGCTGAGCTCGGAGGGCATGTAGTTCTCGAAGCCGGTCAACCCCACCAGCTCCAGCTTCATCTTCACGATCATCTCGATGAGGGAGGGATCCACATCGCTATGTTGACGGAGCGGAAGGGCGATGTTTTCCCCCACGGTCATGGACTGGAAAAGGGCGCCGAACTGGAAGTTCATCCCGAAGCGAAGGCGGATCCGGTCCATTTCGAACGGATCCATCCGGGTGATATCCTCGCCGAAGAGGTGGATCGATCCGGAGGTGGGTTTCTGGGCGCCGATGAGACAGCGGAGCAGGGTGGTTTTGCCGCAACCACTGCCGCCCATGATCACGAAGGTATCACCCGACCGAACCTGGAAACTGATGCCGTCCAGGACGCGGCGGCCTCCAAAGACCTGAACCAGGTCCCGCACTTCCAGAATGACCTCCCCGGGCGGGAAGATTTTTTTCTGACGGCGTTCGATCTTGCGGGGGGCCAGCCTCATAGCACGAAAAAGAAGAGTCCGGTCAGGAGGGCGTCCGCAATGATGATCCAGAGGATGGAGTAGACGACGGAAGCGGTGGTGGCGCGGCCCACGCCCTCGGCCCCGCCGGTCACGCTCAGGCCCTGGTAACAAGCGATGGTGATGATGAGGTGGGCAAAGACGGCGCTTTTGATTAGGCCGGAATAGAGATCCCAAAGTTCCGGCCGTTGGACGGCATGGGTGATGTAGAAGGAGGAGGTCATATCGAGCGTGCCGACGCAAACGGCCCAACCGCCGGCGAGTCCGATGCAGTTCCCGAACACCGTGAGAATCGGAAGCATGATCATCAGGGCCAGGTAGCGAGGAACGACGAGGACCCGCGTTGGGGAGATCGCCATGACCTTGAGAGCCTCGATCTCCTCGTTGACCTTCATGGTGCCGAGCTCGGCGGCGACGGCGGAGCCGCTGCGACCGACGACGATGATGGCGATAAGGAGGGGGCCGAGTTCGCGGAGAAGGCTGAGGGAGACGAGGTCGGGGATGAAGGCGTTGGCGCCGAGCTTGCCGAGCTCGGTGGAGGACTGCATCGCCAGGATAAAACCGACACTGAGGGCAACGAGGCTGGCCATGGGGAGCGCCTCGACGCCGATCCGGATCATCTGCCGTAAGGTCGAGGAGGGGGAGAGGACGCGGGGGTTGGTCAATCCCCACAAGAGAAAACTGTAGATCCGGGCGTTGAGGGTAACATAGCCGTCTCCTTCCACCCGGCGAAGGGCATTAATGATGAATTTCAAGTGGTGGCGAGGGCCTTCAGGGCTTCCGATTCGTTGGGGAAGATGGAGAAGACCTCGGTGAGCCGGACGAGCTCGATGGAACTCCGCACGGAGAGATTGAGGGAGCAGAGGCCGAACTTGCCCTGAAAGGTCCGGGCTCCCTGGTAATATTCGATCAGCGTGGCAAGGCCGGAGGAGTCGATGTAGGAGACTTCGCCGAGGTTCAGCAACAAGGAGGGGGTCTTGGCCTGGACCTTGGACTTGAGGACGGTGCGCAAGGAAGGGGAGACATGGAGGTCGATTTCCCCCTTCACTGCCAGCACCAGCACGCCTTTTTCGGTTTTTTCCGAAATTTCCATGAAGCCATAAGGGTAAAAGAGGGCCGCAGGGGCCCCAAGAGCAAAGAAGGACTTTTCCGCTGGTCGTGGGGATGGGTTGGGGAGATTGTGGGGGTAAGTGAAACTCTGGAACTTTCTCCGCCCCCCGCCGCTCGACCCCAAACTCAAGGTGGTCGGGGCCACCGCCATCTTCCGGGATTGCAGCCGCCAGGAGCTGGAAATCCTGAAACTCTACCTGCATGAGCGGCACTATCTGGCGGGAGAAATCGTTTTTGACGAGGGCGAGGAGGGCGAGGGCGTTTACATCGTGCTCTCCGGCAAATTCGTCGCCACGCGCAAGGGGATGCTGAAAAGGAAGAAAATCGGCGAGATCCTTCCCGGGGAGTGCTTCGGGGAAATCGCGCTGTTGGAGGCGACGCCGCGGTTGGCGACAGTGGTGGCGGAGGAGTCCTCGGTGGTGCTGGCGATGTTCCGGCCGGAACTGGAACGTCTGGCCGAGGCCCGGCCCCGGCTTGGTTTCAAGTTGGCCATGCAGGTGGCCCGGCTCATTGCTGTCCGTCTCCGCCGCATGGTGGAGGGAACCGGCGAGTCGCAGGTCCTTTCGTAAGCCTTGAGCGAAGAACCCCGCCTTTCCCACGAGCGCAGCCTGGAGCACCCGATCATCTGGGTGGGGGTGATTGGGGCCACGTTGGGGTCGATTGTGTTGCTGGATCGCGTCGCCTGGTTGGCCTTGCCGCTGATTCTGGCCGTGGTGCTGTACTATCTCGTGCAGCCTTTTTTGGTGCGCCTGCAGCACGCGGGGGTTTTGCCCAACCAGGCGCTCATGATTTTCCTCGTGTTGGCATCTTTCGTCTGCGTGGTGGCCTCCCTGACGGTCCTGCCGGCCATGTTTAACTCTTTGGCCCGTTTCCAGTCCGAACTGCCCGACACCATGCAACGCCTGACGAAAATCGCATCCGAGTTCCTGCAGTCGGTGGAAAACCGTCTGCCTTTGGCCAAGCGGGCGGGCCTGGCCTCCGGGATGGAGGCAAGATTGGACTTTTTTGCCCAGGGAAAAGGCACGCAGTTTGCGGGGGATGCCGCCCTGTTCGCCTTCAAATGGCTGCCGAGCCTCCTGTTGGTGCCGTTTTTGACTTTTTTCTTTTTGCGCGACGCCGCGGCGTTTCACCGGCTGGTGATGCGGGCGGTGCCCAACGCCTTTTTTGAGAAAACCCTTTTGCTGTTTGACCGGATGGACCGCCAGATGCGGGCCTATTTCCGGGGGATGTTCTGGCTGACTGTGCTCGACACGATCACGCTGGGCCTGGGTCTCTGGTTGCTGGGCCTGGGACAGAATATTTTTTCCTTCCAGCACGCCATGCTGCTCGGGCTGATTTGCGCCGTCTTCGCCTGGGTCCCCTATGTGGGCACGGCGGTGGGAGGAGTCATTGCCGTCTGCGTGTGCGCCCTGCAGGCTCCGCACTCTCCGCAGCTGATCATGGGGGTGGTGTTCCTTTTCCTGGGGGTCCGGTTGCTGGACGAGTTTCTCTACACACCGATGACGGTGGGGCGAGCCCTGCACATGCACCCGCTGGTCACGGTCATGATGATTTTTGCCGGAGGAATGTTGGGCGGGGTCTACGGGCTGCTTCTTGCCATGCCTCTGTTGGGGATTTTTACCGTCCTGGGGCAGATGTTCGGGGAAATCTGGTTCGATCCCCGTCTTCGTGCCCGGCATTCCGCCCGCAACCTTCTCGAAAAACGTTTGGCCTCCAACGACTTGGAAATCTAGGCGGCTTCTCAAGGCGGGGTCGCAAGCTTGCCCCCAAGTTGAGCCTTGGGCACAATGCTCTGATGGCCAAAACCAAAGCACGTAAATCTGCCCGTTCCTCAAACCGTTCCTCCATCGCCCGGGAGGTCCGGGGTGTGATCGCGAACGCGGAACAACTTCTGGAATCCACCGCCGGTGAGCTGGGGGAAAAGGCCAAGGAAGTGCGGAAGGAGTTGGCCCGGAAGATCGAGGCCGCGAAGGAAAGGTTTCAAAATTTGGATGACGTCAAGGAAGCGGCGGAAGAGGGTCTCAAGGAAGTCGACCAAGTGATCCGCAAGCATCCCTATGAATCAGTCGGCGCCGCGCTGGTGGCCGGGTTGATCATCGGGGCGTTGCTCAACCGCCGCTAGGACCCGGCCATGATTTCCGCCCTGCGCGATTTGGCCCTGACCTCCGTCAAATTGGTGGAGGAGCGACTGCGCCTGCTTGGGGCGGAGCTGCAGGAAGAAAAGTGGCGGGCCATCGAGGCCGTGTTGTGGCTGGCCATCGCCTTGGTGCTCGGGGCGCTTTCCCTGCTGGTGGCTTCCCTGGCCGTGGTGCTCACCGTGTGGCCCGATCCTCAGGCCCGCATCCTCGGTTTGGTCGGCCTGGCCGTCCTCTACGGCGCCGGCGCCCTCTTTGCCTTTCTCCGCATGCGCAAGCGCACGATCGGGGAAGGCCTGCCGTTCGCCGACACCGTCGCCGAATTCCAGAGGGACCGGGAATGGTTGAGCTCCAAGCGCTGAAGCAGGCGCGGGAAGCGCGTCTGGCCTGTGCCGCCTCCGCCCGCCGGGCCGGGTGGGAATTCCGCCGTGCCGTCGGCCAGCTGTCCGATGTCGGCCGCTGGATCGACGAGGGGGAAAAAGTTCTCCGTTTCAGCAGCCAATGGGCGGGGCTGGGCTGGGCCGCCGTGCAGCTCTTTTCGGGCGGCCGGGCCGGCCGGGGCGGGGCGGGCCGCTGGGCCGGAAAACTTTTTGCCGGATCCAAGCTTCTGCACCTGATCCTCAAGGCCGTGGACGGCCGGCGTCCGTAGGCGGACGGAAATTTCTAATGAGAATCGTCGTTAAAATCGGCAGCAGCCTGCTGGCCTCCCCCGCCGGAGGCCTGGCGGTCTCGCGCCTGCGCCAATGGGCCGGGCAGATGGCCCGCCTGCGCCGTTCCGGCCATGAAGTCATTCTGGTCAGCTCCGGCGCGATCCGGGCCGGCATGCAGGCGTTGAAAATGAAGAAACGCCCTTCCTCCCGTCCCGAGCTGCAGGCCTGCGCGACGATCGGGCAGCCGCTGCTGATGCGCGCCTATGCAGACGCCCTGGCGCCCCACCGCCTGCTGGCGGCCCAGATCCTCCTGACCTCCTGGGATCTCGACAGCCGGCGGATTTACGACAACACCCGCTCCACTCTGCAGACCCTCCTGCGGCAAAAACGTGCCGTGCCCGTTTTCAACGAGAACGACGCCTTGTCCTTTGAGGAAATCGCGCTGCTCAACGCCTTTGGAGACAACGACCGGCTCTCCGCCCACGTGGCGATCCTGGCCCGGGCCGACCGCCTGGTGATCCTTACCGATGCGCCTGGGCTGATGAGCCGGCCGGATGGCGGCGGACAACTCATCCGGCGAGTGCGGAAAATTGATGACCGGGTGCTGGCCTGCGCCGGCGGGGCCGGCAGCGCAGGCTCGGTCGGAGGGATGCGCTCCAAGCTGGAGGCCGCGCGGATCGCGCTGGCCCGCGGTGTGCCTGTGCTCATCGCCGACGGCCGCCGCCAGCGCGTCCTGCTGGAATCGGTAAAAGCCTCGGCCCCGGGAACCTGGATCGCCCGATGAGCGCGGTGCGGGAACTGGCCCTCCGGGCCAAGGAGGCGGCGCGTCGGCTGGCGGTCCTTTCCACGGATGAAAAAAACTCCCTTCTGCTGGCGATGGCGGATGAACTGAACGCCCAAAAAGAAAAAATTCTCGTGGCCAACCGTCGCGATGTGGAAGCCGGTCGGGCGGCCGGCCTGACCGGTGCCCTGCTGGATCGCCTTGAACTGACGGACAAAAGGTTCACGGAGATGGTGGAGGGTGTCCGGCAGGTTGCCCGGCTGCCCGATCCGGTGGGCGAGGTGGTGCGAAAATGGCAACGCCCCAACGGCTTGGAAATTGCCAAGATCCGTGTGCCGATCGGTCTGATCGGAATCATTTATGAGTCCCGTCCCAACGTGACCGTGGACAGCGCGGTCCTCTGCCTCAAAACGGGCAATGCCGTCCTTTTGCGGGGAGGGCGGGAGGCGCGGCACAGCAACCGGGCGCTGGCGCTGGCGCTGGGGGAAGCGGCCCGGAAAAAGAAACTGGCGGCCGAGGTGGTCGCGCTGGTGGAGGATGAAAGCCGGGAGAGCATTCCCGAAATGTGCCGTCTCGACGGCGTGCTGGATTTGCTGATTCCCCGGGGAGGCCACGGGCTGATCGCCACGGTGTTGGAGCACGCCCGCGTCCCGGTGATCAAACATTTCCACGGCGTCTGCCACGTGTTCGTGCACCGTGATGCCGATCCCGCCATGGCCGAGGCCATTGTGGTGAATTCCAAGTGCCAGCGTCCCGCCACCTGCAACGCGGCCGAAACCCTGTTGGTTGACCGCGCGGGCGCGGAAAAAATCCTCCCCCGGCTGGTCCAGGCCCTCCGGGCCAAGGGGGTGAAGCTCTTGGGCGATGACGCGGCGGCCCGGGCCTCGGGGGAAAAACTATCCCCCCCGGCCAACTGGGAGACGGAATATCTCGATCTCACCATGGCTATCCGCGTGGTCGACGGCCTCGACGGGGCCCTCGAGCACCTGGCCCGCCATGGCAGTCATCATTCCGATGCGATCGTCACCCAGGACCGGGCGACGGCGGAACGTTTCCTGAGGGAGGCGGACTCCGCGGCGGTTTACTGGAACGCCTCGACGCGGTTCACGGACGGCGGGGAGTTCGGTTTCGGCGCGGAAATCGGCATCAGCACGGACAAAATCCATGCGCGCGGCCCGATGGGACTGGAGGAGCTGACCTCGTACAAGTACGTGGTGACCGGCCACGGTCAGCTGCGGGAGTGAGTTCCGACCCGATCCCGCTGTTTCCGGATCTTTCCTCCCCGGAGGTGAGGGTGCGGCCGACCGCCTTGAGCGGGCCGAGGGTGGCCGCCCGCGGAAAGTTCCTCTTTACGGGGGACACGAAGTTTTTTCTGCAGGGAGTCACCTACGGTCCGTTCCGCGACGGGGACGACCATTTGGGCAATCCTTCCAAGGCGGCGCGGGATTTCCGCCTGGTGGCGGCGGCGGGGTTCAACACGCTGAGGATTTATCATCCGCCTCCCCGCTGGTTTTTGGATCAGGCGGCCGAGCACGGTCTCCGGGTGATGGTCACGGTCCCGTGGCAGCGGCGGGTGCTGTTCCTCGATGACGGCTCGGTCCGGAAGGAAATCCGCGCCAGCGTGCGGCGGGCCGCGAAAGCCCATGCGGGACATCCGGCGATCCTCGGGTACTACGTCGACAACGAGATTCCGCCCGATCTTGTCCGCTGGTACGGCCCGCAGCGCGTGGAGGCCTTCCTCGATTCCCTGGCGCGGATCGTGAAGGACGAGGACGCGGCCGCCCTGGCCGCGTACGCGAATTTTCCCCCGACGGAATACCTGTTGCCGAAGGAAACGGATTTTCTTTCCTACAATGTGTACCTGCACCGCGCTCCCGACCTGCGTGCGTATCTTGGCCGCCTGCAGAACCTGGCCGAGGACCGGCCCCTGGTGCTCGGCGAGTTCGGCATGGACACGATCCGGCATCCGGAGGAGGAACAGGCCAACCTGTTGGAGCTCCACTGGGATGAGGTGTTCCGCGGCGGGTTGGCGGGGACGATTCTTTTTTCGTGGACCGACGAATGGTTCACCGACGGGATCGACGTGGAGGACTGGGCTTTCGGACTCGTCCGAAAAGACCGGACGCCGAAGCTTTCCTACCGGCGGCTGGCTCCGAAGACCCTTGAGCCCCGAACGGCCCTGGTGGACAAGTTTCCGCTCCCCCGGACGCCCAAGGTTTCCGTGGTGGTGTGCAGCTATAACGGGGCGGCCACGTTGCGGGGATGTCTCGATGCCCTGCAGAAACTGAACTATCCGGACTACGAGGTCATCCTGGTTGACGACGGTTCCAAGGATCACACCCAGTCCATCGCGGCAGAATTTCCCGGGGTGAAGAACATCCTGCAGCCGAATCGCGGACTCTCGGTGGCGCGGAATGTGGGTTGGCAGGCGGCCACCGGTGAGGTCATCGCCTACACCGACTCCGACTGCATGCCGGATCCGGATTGGCTCTATTTTCTCGTGGGCACGTTGCTCAACACCCATTACGTCGCGGTGGGTGGGCCCAACCTGAATCCGCCGGCGCGCGGGCCGATTCCCGCGGCGGTGGCGGCCAGCGCCGGGGCGCCGACCCACGTTCTTCTGAGCGACACGGAGGCGGAGCACATCCCCGGATGCAACATGGCCTACTGGCGCTGGGCCCTTGAGGAGGTGGGGGGCTTTGACGCGGATTTCCGGACCGCCGGGGACGATGTGGATCTTTGCTGGCGGCTGATGCAGGCCGGCCACCGGATCGGTTTCAGTCCCAGCGCGATGGTCTGGCATCACCGGCGTTTCACGATGCAGGCGTACTTCCGCCAGCAGAAGGGATACGGGGAGGCGGAGGCCATGCTCCGGTTCAAGCATCTGCAGTATTTCGATCCGCAGGGGTCGGCCCGTTGGAAGGGTGTGATCTACGGGTTGCCCAGGTTCGAGCGCGTTTTTCACCGGCCGATCATCTACCACGGCGTCTTCGGCACCGGCCTTTTCCAGTGTCTGTATCCCAAGCCGGCTTCCCCGTGGGCCCAACTGGTCAGTGGCCTCGAATGGAATGCCCTGACCCTCTTTATCTTCCTGGTCTCGATCCAGATCGAGCCGCTCCGGATCCTCCCGCTCCTCATGCTGGCCGCGGCGATGATTCCCGCCTTGTCCTTCATGGTCACCGCACGGATCGAGCCGAAACATGACACGATCCTCGCCCGGTTGACGGTGTTCTATCTCGCCCTGACGCAACCGTTGGTGCGCGACTGGGCACGCTACTTCACTTGGCTCAAGGGGAAGCGCACGCCGGACTCGGTGGCCATGGTGCCGGAGAAGGATGCCGGGCCGAAAATCCCGCTGACCCAGTCCCGCATGCTCTCCTTCTGGAGCGAGCAGGGCCGGGACCGTTCGCAGCTGCTGGAGGAGGTGGTGAAAAGCATGGAGGAGGAGGGCTGGAAATATTCCCTCGATACCGGCTGGAACCCGTGGGACGTGCAGATTTTTGCCAACCGCTGGTGGCACATCCGCCTGCGCACCCTCACCGAGATCTATCCGCACGGGCGGCGTCTCACGCGGATCCATCAGGCCATGGTGCCCAGCACCTTCAGTGTGCTGTTTGCCGCCACCGCGGTGACCGCGGACGTCTTGGTCTGGCTGGCCTATCCGGCGGCCCTTCCTTTCTTCCTCGGCATTCTCGCCCTGGCGGGCGTCGGTTGGCTTTGGACCGGGTGGCAACTGCGGCGGCGGGTCGCCGACTTGGTGAGGGTCGCCGCCCGTCGGGCCCAGCTGATGCCGGTTTCGGGCAGGAATCCGCAGATGTGAAACCGGTATTCCGGATTTTGGGATATTACCGGCCGTTTGCCGGAAGGATTTTGGGGGCCTTTCTTTTGCTGGGCCTGGCCACCGGCCTCAATTTGCTGAAGCCCTGGCCGCTCAAGTTCGTGGTCGACGGCGTGCTGGCATCCCCGGAGGGAAATATCACGGTACCCTTTTTACCCGGCACGTGGTCTTTTGGCGCCGCGCTGGCCCTGACCTGCGGCACCCTCATCGGAATCCATCTGCTTTGGGGGGCGGTGAATCTCGCCCAAACCTTTGCCTTGATCGAAATCGGCCTGAAGGCCCTCCTGCGGGTGCGTACGGAACTGTACGCCTACCTGCAGTCCTTGCCCCTGCGTTTTCACGATGCCCGGCGCAGCACCGACTCCAGTTTCCGGGTGGCCTACGACGCCCAGGCGATCCAGACCTACTTCAACCGCGGTTTCGCCACCATCCTGGGCTCCGTCCTCACGCTGATCGGAACCTTTGCCGTGATGTTCCGGATGAGTCCGCTCCTGGCGTTTCTCTCTTTGGCGGTGGTGCCGTTTCTGATGCTGGCCATCGCCCGCTTTGCCGGCCGCATCCGGCGGGAGACCGCTGCCCTGCAGGCGCAGGAGAGTGACGTGCTCGCCCGGGCCAACGAGGGACTTTCCAGCATCCGGGTGGTGCACGCTTTCGGGCGGGAATCGCACGAGGTGGATCTGTTCCGCCGGGAGGCCAGGGAATCCCTGGAGGCCAACCTGCGTCTCTCGATGACCAATGTGGCCAGCACGCTGGTGGTCGGCACGCTGCTGGCGGCGGGAACGGCGGCGCTGTTGTGGGCCGGGGCGGGGGAGGTGGCGGCGGGGAAAATGACCCTCGGCGACCTCCTGGTCTTCCTGGCTTATCTTGCGATGTTGTATTCGCCGCTGGAGCAGTTGAGTTACACCGCTTGGTCGATGGAGGGGGCGGCGGGGGCGGCCCAGCGGGTCTTTGAGGTTCTGGACACGCCCGACGAGGTTCCGGATCCCGCCAAGCCCGAGAAGCTGCCGGCCGGCGCCGGGGCGATTGAGTTTCGCGGTGTGGGATTCCGATATCCTCGGGGAGACGAGGTGTTGCATGGGCTGAACTTCACGGTGGCCCCCGGGGAGTCCGTCGCCATCGTGGGGGGCACCGGAGCCGGCAAGACCACCCTGCTTTCCCTGTTGCCGAGGTTTTATGACCCGACGGAGGGATCGATCCACTTTCACGGCATCGACCTGCGCCATCTTGCGAAAAAAGACCTGCGCACCCGCCAGGCGTTGGTGCTGCAGGAAACCGTGCTGCTAAACGGAACCGTGCGGGAGAACATCGCCTACGGCCGGCCGGGGGCCTCGTTTCGGGAAATCCAGCAGGCGGCCCAGGATGCCCAGGCGGACGGTTTTATCCGGCAACTGCCGCAGGGCTATGACACCCAGGTCGGGGAGCGAGGGGTGATGCTGAGTGGAGGGCAGCGCCAGAGGATCGGAATCGCCCGGGCCTTTTTGCGGGACGCGCCGATTCTTCTTCTGGACGAGCCGACCAGCGCCCTGGATGCGGCCACCGAAAAGGAGCTGCTCGGGGTGTTGGGCAAGTTGATGACCCGGCCCACCACCCTTCTGGTAACCCACCGGTTGCATGCGGCCCACCGCGCGGACCGGATTCTGGTGCTGGAAAAAGGCAGATTGGTCGAGGAAGGAAAAGGCGAGGAACTCCTGAAGCGGAAAGGTGCCTATTGGCGCCTGTGGCAGTCGGCCAACGGTTAAGGGACGTTCTTTTCGAACCGGTTGAAGACCTCGGCCGCGTTGGTTTCCGTCAGGTCCAGGCGGATCGCCTGATTTTTTGGGATCTCCACTTCCAGGAGCCAGTAGGCGACGGCGTAACGGCTTTTGTACTGCCCGTACAGGGCGTGTTTTCCGGGGGCGGCATTGGTGAAAAGGAACTCCCCGTTGGTGGAGGTTTTGGTCCGGGCGGTCGCCGCGTTGGCGGCGGCCTGGCCGAGGGCCTTGAGATCCAGGTTTTTGTAGCCGTCGGAGAAATCGATACGCACTCCCACCGGGTTTTCCTCCCCGTCCGGGTTGCGGGTGACGGCGAGCCCGTCGGTGCGCCAGGTCTCCATGCGCAGCCGGCGGATTTCCGGAATGAGGTTGGTGGGCGCCAGGACGAGATCCATCCCTCCCAAATCGGAACGATAGGAGGCGTTGCGCAGTTGAATCGTTGCCTTCCCGGCCAGTTTTCCCCCAGCCGGTTCTTGGGCCGGAAGAGAAGCGGAAAAAATGACAAGAACAACAGCGGCCAGCTTGCCAAAGATGGCGACTGGTTGAAACTTACGGGGATGAGCCGGCATGTGACCTTAGGATACCGCACGGGCTTTCCGGGGGGAAGGGGGGCGTGAAGGAACCCCGCTACCGCCGCCTGGCGGATCTTCTCACGGGATACTCCACCGCCCTGCGCCGGGGAGACCGGGTCTGGATCGATGCATCAGAAATTCCCGAGGATTTTGTGGTCGAGCTGATCCGTTCCGTGCGCGCCCGGGGGGCGGACCCCTGGGTTCATTTGCATGCCGGCAAGGTGTCGCGCGAACTGGGCCGCGGGGTGACGGAGCGGGCGCTGAAATTCAGCCTGCGCCACGACCTGAAAAAAATGAAGGAGATGCAGGCCTACATCGCCCTGCGGGGGTCCCAGAACGCCTTTGAATCCAGCGATGTCCCCGCCGAGCGGCAAAAACTGGCCGGAAAAATCCTGCGCCCCATTTCCGATCGCCGGATCAACCACACCCGCTGGGTGGTGCTGCGCTGGCCCACTCCGGCCATGGCCCAGGCGGCGGGCATGAGCACGGAGGCTTTTGAGGACCTTTATTTCCGGGTCTGCACCCTCGATTACCGGAAGCTGGCCCGGGCGGTGCAACCGCTGGTGCGGCGGATGCGTCGGACGAACCGGGTCCATATCACCGGGCCGGGCACCGATCTGCGCTTCTCGATCAAGGGAATCGGGATCATTCCCTGCGTGGGGGAGAGAAACATCCCGGACGGCGAGGTGTTCACCGCGCCCGTGAAGGACAGCGTGGAGGGGCAGGTGACCTTCAACGCGCCGGCGGTGTACCGCGGGATCCCCTTCGACAATGTCCGGCTGAAATTTTCCCGGGGAAGGATCGTGGAGGCGCGGGCGGGGGACAAGAGCCGGCAGCTCGAGGAGATTTTCGACAGCGATGCCGGTGCCCGTTACATCGGTGAATTCTCCCTGGGGCTGAACCCCTATTTGCATCAACCCATCCGTGACATCCTTTTCGACGAAAAGATCGCCGGTTCCTTCCACTTCACCCCCGGACAGGCCTACGAGGAGGCGGACAACGGCAACCGTTCGCAGGTGCATTGGGATCTCGTCTGTCTGCAGGCCCGGGCCCACGGTGGCGGGCGGATCTTTTTCGACGGCAAGCTGGTCCGGGAGGACGGACGCTTTGTGACGAAAGAGTTGGCCGGCCTGAACCCCGAGCGTTTGACCCGGGTGTTGCCGCTATGAACCTCCGGCAGACCCTGGTGCAGCTGGCGGAGCAGTCCGGCGCCAAGGATCTGCCCGCCTGCGAGCAGGCGGTCGCCGCCGCCGCCACCGACCAGCGTTCCATGATCAGCGCGCTCCTGGACACCGGCCAGGTGGATGAGAAAGTGTTCGCCCAGAAGCTCGGAGAAAAACTGGGCCTGCCGGTCTGGTCGGATGAAATTCCGCCGATTCCCGCACCGATGCGCGAAAAGTTTCCGGCACGCATCGCCTTGCGTCACCGTCTTCTTCCCATCACGCCCGGCGAGGGAGAGCCGTTGCCCGTGCTCGGGTTTGATCCGTTCGACCACCTGGGCCGGCAGGCCCTGGCCGGATTCTGGGAGGGGAACACCCGCTGGATGCTGGCCCCGCGCCGGGCCGTCCTCGACGGACTGCGCGCGGGTTACGGCGTCGGTGCGGAGACCTTTGATGAAATCCTGGAGGGGCGTGGCGATCTGCCGCCCCCGAGCGACCTGGAGCAGGAGACCACTATTCTGGATGCGGACGATTCGGAAGCCTCGGTGATCAAATTCGTCAATCAGATCATCCGGGAGGCGCTCCAGGAGCGGGCGACGGATATCCATATCGAGCCGCTGGAGGATGATCTCCAGGTGCGGTACCGGATTGACGGCGTGCTGCGGAACATTCCTGTGCCTCCCCGGATCAAGCTGTTCCAGGCCTCCCTCATTTCCCGCATCAAGATCATGGCCCATTTGGACATTGCGGAGCGACGACTCCCCCAGGACGGGCGGATCAACCTCGAGTTTGAGGGGCGCCCGATCGACGTCCGTGTGGCGACCATTCCCTCGGTCACGGGGGAGTCCATCAGCCTGCGGTTGCTCGGGCAGCAGCGGTTTGATTTTGCCCAGCTGGGCCTCAGCCCCGTCAACGAGCAGAAGGTGCGCAGCCTGCTGGCGTTGCCCAATGGGATTGTCCTGATCACCGGGCCAACGGGATCCGGAAAGTCGACGACCCTTTACACCTTTCTCGCTTCCCTGAACTCCAAGGACCGCCGGATCGTCACGATCGAGGACCCGGTGGAAAACAAGATTCCCGGGGTGGTGCAGATTGCGGTGAAGCCCGAGATTAACCTGACCTTTGCCGCCGGCCTGCGGAGCATCCTGCGGGGCGACCCGAACGTGGTGATGGTGGGAGAGATGCGCGACGTGGAGACGACGGAGATCGCCATCCGCGCCGCCCTGACCGGGCATCTGGTGTTTTCCACCCTGCACACCAACGACGCCATCGGCGGCATCACCCGGCTGGTGGATATGGGAATCGAGCCGTTTCTGGTGGGTTCCTCCGTGCGCGCGTTCCTGGCCCAGCGGCTGGTGCGGGTGCTTTGTCCGTGGTGTTGCGAGAAAGGTTCCTACTCCGAGGAATATATCAAGGAAATCGGGATTCCCCCGGAAAAGGCGGCCACCGCCCATCGCGCCGTGGGGTGCGACCGGTGTCGTCAGACCGGCTACCAGGGCCGGCGCGCGATTTACGAAATCTGCCTGGTGACCACGCAACTGCAGGAGATGATCACGCGGCGGGAATCGAACGCGGCCCTCAAGGAGCTGGCCCGCTCCCAGGGGATGAAGAGCCTGCGGGAAGACGGCTGGGACAAGGTGGCGGAGGGCACCACCACGATTGAGGAGGTGGTGCGGGTGACGGCCACGGAAGCCGCCAAAAACTCCACGGGCTGACATGCCGGCGTTCACCTACGAAGCCATCGTGCCTGGGGGCGGGCGGACCCGCGGCACCCTCGAGGCCAAAAGCCGGCAGGAGGCGTTGGCCCAGCTGAGCCGGCAGCGCCTGCAGCCCATCCGCTTACAGCTGGAGGGTGCCGTCAAGCTGGCGGGCCAAGAGGCCTCGGCTCCGGCCGAGCGTCAGATGAACGAGGGGCAAATCATCTCCTTCACCGAAGAGTTGGGGGATCTTCTGGACGCCGGCCTGCAACTGGAGGGAGCGCTGCGGATGATGGAGCAAAGGTCGGAGGCCTCCGCGCTGAAGGCGGTCGCGGAGAGTCTCCGGACGCAGGTTCGGGAGGGAGTGAGTCTTTCCCGGGCGCTGAAGGCGGCCTCCCCAAGCTTTTCCGACCTGTACTGTAACCTGGTGGCGGCGGGGGAGGTGAGTGGCGCGCTGGGCCCCATTCTTCAGCGGCAGGTGCTGTATCTGAAAAAACTCAGCGACCTAAAAGGCCGGGTGGTTCAGGCCTTGATCTATCCGATGTTTGTCACCGGAGCCGGAATTCTTCTCATGGGTCTGTTTGTCGTCGTGCTGGTCCCGCAGTTGGAGATGCTTTTCAAAACCCAACAGCCGCCTCTGATCACCCGGCTACTGCTGGGTACCAGTCGCTTTTTGGTCCAATGGGGCTGGATGGTGCTCGCGCTGTTGGGGCTGGGTGGGCTTGGTTTTTGGCAGGCGATCCAGAAACCGGCGGGGCGGCTTTGGTGGGACCAGGCCCGCGTAAAAATTCCAGTGGCAGGTCCGGTTTTGGAGGCGGCCTTTTACGCCCAGTTCAGCCAGAC
>Ga0214917_10001029_pt1 | contig 36603 bp, 57 predicted proteins | sample LL_1208_BB_MetaG_FD_177983 | JGI IMG/M metagenome (GOLD analysis project Ga0214917, IMG submission 177983) | Freshwater microbial communities from Lake Lanier, Atlanta, Georgia, United States - LL_1208_BB | ecosystem: Environmental > Aquatic > Freshwater > Lake | place: USA: Georgia | collected... | reverse complement strand
ACGATCCTACGGCGAGTGGCTGGCAGGCTTGCAGACTGTGGGCGACGGTAGATCGCCGCAAGAGCGCACCGGGCCAGACGCTAGGTTCGCTCAAGAGCGCACTTCTGTCCGTTCCAGCAGGGAGCGAACGACCGCCTCAATTTCCTGCCACTTCAGAACGTCGCTTCCGCTGACCACCGCCTGCAACGCCAACCGCTCCTCTTGGGTGAGGCTGGGCGGCTGTTGGTGGTAGAGAGGAATCACTTTGCAATCCGGCAGGCTTTTCTCAACGCTGCGCATATCAGACTCACGCCAGCACAGAACTGGAGACTCGCCAACCGGCGGATTCTTCTTGCGCACTGCCCACGCCACCGGCTCCGGTGTGTTGCCAGTGCCGTCCTGCGTTGAATGCCGCACCGGGTTCCCCAGTTCGGACACGGCCTGTGGCCGACTCTTCTCGCAGGATTGGGCTTTCGCCGCTGGCACGGCGTCATGATTTGCGTCCACAGAAAACGACTCTGCCAACCGTTTCTCCATTGCCTCCATGACGGTGGCAACCATCCGCTTGGCCGTTTCTTCCCGCGACTTGCGCAGGCTCTCTTCAGAAAACTCGCCTATGCCAAGCACCCAATCGCGGATCGTCTTGCTGGGAAAAGGCTCGTAGTTGCTGTCCATCGCGTCTCTCTCTGATTTCTGTAGTGTCATGTTTTTTCGCAAAAAAACTGCCACCGTTTTATGGCGATCCAACGGCCGGTGGCCCACCAAGAATGGCTGTCTCTGCGGCGTATAGCGAAGTTACTGCTGTTTATCAAAATCGGATAAACCGCCCTAAACTCGGTTGAATTGTCAGATGTCCAGCATCTCGCTTGGGATCATCGCCCGCACTGCCTCCAGGGCGTGAACCTCGTCGGCGGTAGGCTGGCCGTATTTGATCCTGCTTCGGCAATGCTGGTCGATCTGCCAGAGAACCTGCATCGCCTCGCTGCCCAGCCTCGCGGCGTCGAACTCGGCCTGTTCGTCGGGCAGCGCGAACTGAAGCGTGGCGATCAAGGCTGCACCCTGTTCAGCACCCACAAATACAGGGCCACGCCAGCCAGCGTTGCCGCTGCGCCAAGCCCGCCCCAGAGTTGTTCGATGCCGTCCGTCATGGTGAACATTGTACCCGTGCAGTCACGCCGCGCAATGCCATTTCCTCTGCACTTGCGAGCAACTACCTAGCCTTTGCAAACGGCGACCGTACTCTGGTGCTGTAGCGTCGTTCCAGATTCTGGAAACTGGAATGGCTCTCTCTAAGGTGTGTAGCGCAGTCACTCCGCGTCCGGTTCCACCAGCGCGTCCAACTCCCGCATCCGCCCGAGATACGCCGCGACGAGTGCGTGAGCCTCCGCGAGTGCCAGCGGCAGGATCGCGTAGCACCGCCAGACGCAGTATGCGCCGATCGTGCCGCAGGCGAGGAGTTCGATGAGGTATCTCACACGATGCCCCACTTATTCATCAGGTATGACTCAACCGCTGATCTGTCTGCGTCTGAAAGCGCGGAGCTGTACAGTAAGACCTCATACACCAACCCATCGGCAGGTGCGCCTGCTTGCTCGTATCCCGCAAACAGCCCGACAGCTCCACCGATGGATTTTTGCGTATAGGACGCCGCGCTCCCTACAGCCACGCCGTTTCTGTATATGCGCGCATTGGTGCCGCTGCTGTCCAGCTTATACGTCAAAACCTGGCTTGCGGTTGTGGCTAACGCCACCTCTTTCCAAGTGCCGTCAAAAAACCCGACGCTGTTGTATGATCCCGATGCGTGCTGCGCGACTATTAGACGGCCTGTCTCTGAGTCGAACAGGTAGCGCACGTCGCTTGGCGTTGAAGAAGTTGCCGGGCGCACAGCAAAAAAAAATGTCCAGTTAGACGCGCCCAGCGACATACTGATACCAAAGCAGTCGTTTGCGCCGTCTAGTTGCAATGCGTCTAGTCCATTTTGTTGATTGGTTTTTCGCACTGGCCGCTTGCTAGACGTAGACTGCGTTGCATGCCGCGCGTTGTTAGACTTGTCCTGCCACCGTGCGACGCCACCATTTGCCGCAACCAGCGACCCACCGCTGGTGGCGTCAAACATCGTTGCAGAGTCGGCAGCGTCTAGGTGCAGTTGCAGCCCCGTCGTGAACTGTAGTTGGGGCAACACTTGCGGCCACGTTCCCGCCCGCTTCAGGCTTTCCGCCTCCCGCAGATTCCACACGCCACTCGCCGCAGAGTTGATCGCCGCGCTCGCAGGCGTCACGTTCGCGCCGATAAATCCTCCTCGCCCCCTCATGCGTCACCTCCTGCTGATGCCGCCGCACGAGCCGCACCATACGCGAGCATCAGAGTCTCAAACTCTTGGAACGTCAGCGTGTGCCGCTCGCCGCTCATATCCGTCACGACGCAGGGCTGGGCCACGCCCAACTGATTTGCCCTCGCCGCAAGGACGTACAGCCCCGTGAGCAGGGCAACATCGTCGGCCTGCCAGCCGAGACGCCAACCCTCAGCCGTCTCATAGCCGGCCTCCAGCCACGACAGCGGCGGCGCAGGCGGGTAGAGCAGATCGAGGTCCGCCTGCGTCAGCGTGGACCGCGTCCAGCCGGCGGCGGCGAGAACGTCGGCGTCCTCGCTCCATTGCGTCGGATCGGTTCGCGTGCTGCCGTCTGGCAGTTGCACGCGGAACGGCAGTTCCAGCGCGGCCACGCCGCTCGAGTCACGCCAGCAAGGATCGTTGATGGCGGGCATCAGGTGATCTCCTCATGGGCCGTAGTGAATTCGATGTCGCCCGCAGCGGACGCCAGCCCGGCCAGCGTCCACCCTTCGGCCAGGTGGATCGGATTCTCGCGGCTGGCGATCACCAGCGTGGCGTCGGCAGGCACCGTCACCGTGCTCACAATTGAGCGGGTCGCCGTGCCGTCGCTGGTCGTCACGGTAACGTCGGCGGCGTTGGTGCCGTCGATGTTCGCCGCGATCAGCGACACGACGCGGATCGCCATGTTCGATGTCGCGCCGCAGGACACGATCGTCTGCGAGGCCGTCGTGGCGGCAAGGCGAGCGCTTTTGAATTCGACGCGGGTCGGGCTGTTTACATTCGGCGCGGTCATCACATGCTCCAGTGGTATGAAGGTGCAAAAGTTTCGGCTTTCCAGAGGCTAATCGGCGTTGGCCCGACAGTAATGGCTGCGGCAATTGCGGAGCGCAGCGCGGCCACTCGTGCGGACAAGGCCGACAGATTCACGGCCAGGCCCAGCGAGTAATACTGACAGCGACACGCTGTCGGGACGTATGCAGTGCCATCGTTGAAATAGTTCGTCGCAAACACGAACACGTTTCCAGACAGAGGAGAGGCAGAGGCAGCGGCGTGATCCTGCGATCCGCCAGCCGATGTATGTGTCGTGAACGATGCGGCAGAACTGCGAGACGCGCCGGCGAATGCGCTGCCAGAGATTGTTCTGGCAACCGAACCGCATCTCGCGCCCAATCGCACTTCTGTTGCCGCCTGCCCGGCGACGTTTATGACGGAGGCTCGCGACTCCAGCCCAAATCCTCGCCCCATCATCCAGCCCACAGGAAACGTACCAGCGTACGCCATGTGGTAGTTGTCCTGCGGGACGGCGGAATGGTTGAACCCGGTGTCCAGATACTTCGCCACGCCGTCGCCCAGGAGACCGAGCGTGCGGCTGTAGTCGCCAGCGACGAACCCGTAGTTTCGTGGAGCAGGGCCGACTAGCGGCACGAGAGCGCCTGCCAGCGTGCGAGCGCCCATGAGCACGCAGCCGGCCTGCAACGCCGCCGAGTTGCCATCAGCGGCACATCCGGTGAAAAACTCCGTAATAGCGGCACGCACGGCATCCTCAAGCGGCTCGCCATCGGCAGCCTCCACCGCCGCGATATAGTCCGCAGCCGACAGCGCGAGCGTGAAACGCCTGGCTCGCGGTCGCAGGAGTTTTTGACTCATCGCCATGGGAGTGCGCTACTGTAGGTGATGTAGGGTCAGCGGCTGCGGATCGCAAGGACAAACACGGCGGCCATCAGTAGGGCGAGGGTGATGTGCTCAAACATCAGTTGGCTCCGTCCGTCTCTGGCAGCCGGGCCGACGCCGACTTCGGTTGTAACGCATACAGCAAGCGAGTCTGCTCTTGGATCGCCCGGCTTATGTCGTTCTGCGTGTCGCCAAGCTGCTGCACAAACTGCCGATGAGACTCGACGAGCGGCAGCAACACGTCCTGCCTGAGCACCCACATGGCGACAATGGCAACCAGCGTGGGAAATCCCCACCGCTCCATGATGCTGAACAGGGTGCTTTTTACTTCGTCTGTCACTTCCGCATCTCCGTTTGCCATGCTGACAAGAGCACGCGATTCGCGCGGCGCTCAAACCACCACTTCACGAGATATTCAATCACGGAAAACGCCACTGCTTGCAGCAAAAACACCCAGATGAACCCGTACTCCTGAGCTTCGTAGGGGCTCGATGCTTGGTGCAGACGCTTCATGTGCCCGAGCAGGGCATGCGTGTAGACGCCGCGTTGCTTGTTGTCTTGGCAGGCGTTGAGGTACTCGCCTTCCCAGTTCTCGACGGCCAACGCCACGAAGTCGTTTACCGTATCGCGACCGACGATCCGCTTCCGCAGCGGAGGGAGAGACGCCCAGCACTGTTCCTGCAGATCGGCGAGCGTCATTTCGGCTTCTTCCCCGTGCCCTTGCAGGCAGGACACGTGAACACGGATATCCCGTCGCCACTGCGGATTTTCCCCTTGCCGCCACAGTTTTCGCAGACGTCGCTCGCCGGAGCAGGCGACGGCGGCTTTAGGCGATAGAGCACCGCGACCCGGGCACCCTCGCACGCGAGATCCGCGGCGATCATCGGATCAGTCGGGCTGGCATCGACGCAGCCGGCGAGCACCAGGGCGAGCACGGGGAGCCACCGCATCACAGCACCCCCTTCAGCCATCCGGCCTCGGGCATCAGCGACGGGGCGAACCCGGAGAAGCCGGCGACAGCGTATGAGTCGCCGCCCTTGCACATGCCGTCGATCACTTCGGCATCGACCCACCCTGCCGACCGCTGCAGCGACTTCGGCAGCCGCTCGTCTACTGGGCCGTCATAGCAATCACCCCACGAGTTCGGCACGAGCAACGCCGGGCGATCCCAGCGCAGATCGCAAGCCATCATGCAATGAGCCCATGTGCCTGCCGGTGTGAGCCAGCCACCTCCGAGCGAGCCACGATCGGCGAACCGCATGGAGAACCCACGCATCGAACAGAGGAACACCGGGTATCCGTTGCTGATCGCCTTCGCACAGTCCTCAAACGACCGCACGAGCGTGACCTCTGCGACTTGGTGCTTCGCCGCATAGGGCTCGAGGTCCGCCGGCAGGCCGTCGCGACCGAGCGCCTTCTCTTGCGTGCCCGAGAGTGGCGACGCGTAGACCGTGCCGCCGTAGTTCTGGCCGAAGTGGAGCGTGCCGAAATCGCGTATCGCCTTCGCCGCGTGGAACCCCGTGCTGCCGTCGCCGCCCATGTTGCGAGACTGCCCGCGGGCCTCGACTCGCGACAATCCGTAAACGACCCCGGGCACGCACAGCCCGCCCCACACTTCCGGCTCGCGGCGCAGGAGAATATCGGCCGCGGCGAGGCAGTCCACCGCCATCGCGGTCCCCCAGCCGACACACGAGCCGATCGGCTGCGAGCCGCGCTTCCATGATGGCATGCACTGGAGCAGCAACTCGGACAGGCTCACGTCGTGCTTCGCCGCCTGGAGGCCCGGCCCGGCTTCTGCGAGCGTCGGGTGCGGCAGCGACGCGACGAACGCTTCAGCGCCGGCGGGGTCGGGCGTGTAGCCGAACAACGGAATGAACGCCACCGCTCACCCCCTGTTCATGCCGGCCCACGCCATCGCCCGAGCGAACTCCGCGTATGCCTTCCGCACGTCGGCCGTGACCGGAACCGTCGCCGCCCCGAGAGCCTTCACGTAGGCCGCTTCAGTCGCAGTCCGCAGGGCTTCGTTCGAGCCCGGGACGTTTTCGCCGATCCGCCGCCACGCGATGTCGAGGGCGAGGGTCGTGAACGCCCGCAGACTACGCGTGTCGGTGAACGCCACCTCGGTCGCCACCGCGTCGCCCTCCACCACGACAGCGGCCTTGCTCCATACGTGAGCCCACAGCAGGCGATCGCCGGCGGGCAGGCTCCGAATAGACCGGGCAACTGGTTCCACGATCGCCTGCATGTCTGCCCCAGGAGTCTCGACTTCCACGGACGCGGCCGGCGACACAGGCTGCAAAGGCAGCGATGGCACGCCGCACACCGCGACGTACCCCAAGGCACACGCCACTACGATGCGAACCCAGACGCTCATTTTTTCGCCTGCTTCGGACAGCCAGCCAGCATCACATCGAGCAACTGCTGGCAGATCTCGACGCCTTGAATGCAGCCCGCCACGCGGCAACGCTCAGCCAGATCGAGCACAATCCGCATTTCGCGAATCCCGAGTACGGAGGCTTCGGCCCCTTCTGGCTGCGCCGCTCGCCATGCTTGGACTTTCCCCACCAGCCAGGCCGCGGCAGGAGCGCCCGCAAGACCCACTGCCGCCAGCCCGGCGACGATACGAATGATTGCATCGAGGCTCACTTCCGCATCTCCTCGACCTTGAGCAGCACCCACCGCACGAGCGCCTCGCCCTCCGGCGACCGGAGCACTGCCGCCAGATGCTTCACGAGCTCGTCGTCGAGGCTGCTGCCCGTGTTCGAGGCCAGCCACTCGCAGGCTTCGGCGATCACGATGCCCTGCTTGAAGGGATCGGGGGTTTGCACGAACCGCTGCGCGAACCCGATCAGCGGGGCGTACCGCTGGATGAGTGCAAGCTGCTGCCAGATCGAGAGTCGCTCGCCGTACTTCGCGTATTCCTCGGCAGTGCCTTCGTAGTTGGGCAGGCTCATGGCGTGTCTCCTTACCCCGAGTCTGCCGATTGATCGCCTCCCCTTGCAGCGGGCGGATTTACCGTCGAGTCGGCCCACGAATACGCGGTGTTGAAAACCGAATACACCAGATCAACGGCGTCTTTTCTGTCCAGCATCCATGGGAGTTTGAACCGCTCCTCGTCCTGCACGTACCCGTTCGCATCGCAGCGGTACACCGTGATGTACCGCCGGCCCACGTCGATCAGAACCTTTCCGACCGGAAAGTCCTCTACCATTGGGCTTCGCGGTTCAGATCATCGAAGAACTGCCGCGACTCCTCAGGCACCTCGATCTCAGCCAGCGTCCACAGAGTCGGCTTCGTGACTTGCCGCTCCGCTCTGGTTCGGTCATCCCACGTGATCTGCACACACGTCACGCGTGCCGCCACAGCCGGGGAGAGGTCGAGACTCGCTTCGCTGGCTGCAATCTCCTCGGGCGTTGGTGGGGCGGCTCGCTCTGGGCGGTGCCGCAGCCGGCGGTCGTGACGAGGCGGCAGCGGCAGCACGCAACGCAGGCGGATCAACTGGTCGCGAGTCACGGTCCAGAACGAACAGATCTCAGCGTAGGACGAATGGCTCGACCACTGAACCCGCAGCGTCGCGATGTCGATCCTCGAGGTGTCACCCGGCACGCGTCACCTCATCGGGAATCCAGAACGACACGCAACGGCTCGACGGGTTCAGTCCGAATCGAGTGTGACCCGGACCTTGGTAGAAGTCACCGTCCTCTTTTTCGGCTTCTTCCTCGATGCTGCGGTGAAACACGACATGCTCGCAGTCCTCGCCACCGTACCGCCCCTGCAGATACCGCTGGCCGCGGTAAATCGCCAACTGCCCGAACGCAGAGCGGAACTCGACGGGAGGCGAACCGACCGGAGGATGCCACAGGTGGAACCAGTTCTGATCACGCCGCTGCCAGACGTTCAGCCGCGAGGCAAACGCATCGTAATGGATCGCGAGCGGCCCGCTCGGCTGCAGCATCTCGGCCCACGAATAGGACGCGAGCCCGTACCACGATCGGTCAAGGGCGAGCCAAGCAACACTGTTCGCCACGCCGTCAACGCTCCATCCGCCCCACGCGTCGGTGTCGAACACGATCACGAAGTCAGGAACATTTCCATGCCGCACGAACTCCTGACACGCAGCCCGGTACTCCGCCAGCGCGTGCGTCCGCACCGGCTCGATCGTGCCGTTCAAGTGAGGCCGGCCGTTGATATTCAGTGAGGCGTGCCGCTGCTGCCCATCGGCCCACGCCCCGAGCACGGCCTTCGTGTCATCGGTCGAGTCGTTTTCGTAGATGAATGCCGACCACTCGCGAAACATCGCTCCAGTTTCTTCGACCAGCCGCAATGTCTGCGGGAGCCACGGCATAGCGTTGCGGCATATCGCAACCAGCGCGACAGTAGAGCTCGCAGCGATCGACCGTCCGTACTCGACGTCGCCAGCATAGTCCTTCGCGAACTCCGGGTCGGGAGGCAGCAGGGTGTCGGCCTGGTGGGCGGCGACTTCGTCAAGCGTGATCTGCATGATCGTCCCTGCGGACCTCACCCCACGAAAGCACCGGCCCGTGCTTGAGATCGTCGGCCGTCTCCGCGACGTGCTGGTTCTGTCGATGCCACTCAGCATCCGGCACGTGCGTGCCGCGTTCCGCACCGATGTTCTGAATCCGGCTGACCGTCGGGAAGGCTTCGTACCGCCCGGCACGGAGTCGGTGGTTCACGACAACGTCCCACGAGATGTCATCGTGTCGCGACCACCCGTCGCGAATCCCGTCGAAGCGGTCACGCCATGTCGCCCAACCCCACGGCGTGAACCAGCGGCGCAGACCAGACTCGGCCACCCGGCCGCTACTGACACGCTGATAGCCGCTCACGCTGAACACTGCTGGATCGTCGCAGTACGCGTCGCGTGCCCACGCGAACCACCGCAGGGCATCACGACACGGCACGGTATCGTCCTCGAGGTGGACGTGATACTCGCCTCCGAGCTCGTCAAACCCGTAGAGCAATGCACCTAGAATCGCACGGTTGCACCCAACCCGCGGAGTCATGACTCCGTGCCGAAACCCGAACCGCTCGCATATCTCCTGTTGCTGGGCCGTCTCCGGGCACTCGTCTAGCAGGACCGTGACCGAGCAGTCGAAGACCCCGTGGCACCGGGACAGCGCCGCGAGCGTCTGCTCCAGATACGCCGGCCTGTTGTACGCGCTCACGGTGACATTCATCGTCGCACCCATATGGCCGCGCCGTTCCGCACAGTCGCGTCTTCCCACGCGAGTCGCCACTCAGGATCGCCGGCGAGTTCCACATGTGCACGGCTGCATTTGTACGCGTGGTGGACGTCATCAAGCATCAGACAGCGGGCGTGCGGCTTCGCGAGCCGATAGTCATCGAAGCCCGCGAACTCGTCGCCGTCGATCAGCACGACGTCGAACGTCTCGTCATCAAGGCACTCCAGAAACCCGACATTGACTTCCGCCAAAAAAGCCTGTGTCTGATCCCACCACTGCCGCACCATCTCGCGCGGGTAACGCAGCCGGTTGTGCGGCGAGTCCCACACCTCGTCAAACGTCTTCGGCGTCAGTGACTCAAGCGTGATCGAGGAACCAAGCAGCGGCCGCACCCACGAAAGCCCAGCCACGTTTGCGGCGAGCAGTGCGTGTCGGTCGGCGTTCGCCTCCAGGCACACAAGCAGCGGATCTTGCGCGTGCGAGAGAGCCTCGACAAAGACTCGCGTCGAGCCCGTGCCGTCCCACGCTCCAATTTCAAGCACCGTCTCGAAGCCATGCTCGCGGATCGTGCGGATGATGGCGCGGCCGAATGGATCGGCGGCAGTGATCTCTGGCATCAACTGATGCGGATGGTGGTCCGCCCCTCCGTGCCGTATGACTTCTCGACCACCAGCCTCTGCACCTGCGTGTCATCCACCCACGCGACCCCGTTCAGTGCATCAAGCACAGCCTTCGCGACGTTGTCAACGTCCTGTCGTGGCAGTTCGGGAGCCGACGCCTTCAAGCCCTTTTTTGTTTTGTGGTACTTCGGTCTGACAAACACTGCGTCGATCACCACGCTGACCGACCCTCGGCCCGGTGTCGCCCCGGCCTTCATCGCCTCGAACGCGATTGCCCTTCTGTATGCGTGGACAGGATGCTTGTGCGGCACGTACGCCCGGCCGAAGCCGCCGCGCGTGGAGATCCTCGCGCGGGGCTGCGGAACCGGGTCGCCGGGCACGTCAAACGTGATGGCCTTCACTGCTCACCGATAGCGGATCACGGCGTACCAGCGGCGCGTCACCGGCGAGTAGGCGACCCCCTCCTCGACGATCTGCTTCTTGCCGAAGAAACAGCAGTTGCGGCGAGCCGCCTCGGGCGTGCTGCCCATGCCGATGCCCTCGGTCTGACCACACTGGCTGTGCACGAGCGTTCCGCGACGGGCGATGATGGTCGCGTGCTCCTGCGCACTGATCACGGCCGGGCCGCGCACGATCACGGTCTGGGCCTGGGCCACTGCGGCGACGAACAGAAACACGAACGCGAGAAAAACACTTCGCATGGTCATCTCTCCTGGGGTGCTTCGGACCAATCTCCGTATCGGTCCCTTCGAAATAGCCGCGTCTCGGCAAACCCGAGAGCACGAGCGAGTGAGACGCACTCGGTCGAAAACACGGCGAGCGGTTGGTCGCGGCGGAGATAGCCGCCGGCGATGAGCACGAGTGCGGCGATGCGGCACAGTCCGCGACGCCGCCACTCCTCGTGCGTGAATCCTTCAAGCGTCTGCAGGCCGCGCCACTGGTGCGAACACACCCAGGCAACCGGCTGCTCTTCGTAGACCACGACCATCGGCGTGAGCGACTTCGCAGCCTCGAGTTCCTGCTGAAACTCGGAGCGGTCGTGGCAGAGGTGAGCCGCGATGTAGGCGGCGTCTTCCGGCTCCAGGCCCATCGGCGTGTCGGTGGCGATCAACATGTCGCAGAGTCTGCCGATCGTGTCAAACGAAAGCGGCGGCGGTGCCGGGGAGCGCACCCCGACACCGTCGCCGTTCGCCACGCGCACGATCAGCCAGCCGGATCGAGCGGCATGATCACGCTGCGGTACTCGTCATCCTCGCCGCACGTCAGCACCACGGCGTCGCCCGGCCCGGCGGTCGAGATCCGAACGTGCGGCTCGCCGTCCAGAGACGAGAGCGCCCGGCACACGTCCGACACGAATCGAGGATCGAGCTTCACCGTGCCCGGGTTGCCGGGCGACACGATCTCGCACTCGACCTTGCTCTCGCCGCTCTCCGAACTTTGCCCTCGGAGCGTCAGCCCCTTCGCCGTGAACGTGTAATCCACGCCCTTCGACTGCTCCGTCGTGACGATCGCCGCAGCCTTGGTCGCGGACCAGAGGGCACCGATCTCGACCACGTGCTCGGTCGCATCCCGCTCGGGGAACACGTCCCGCCACTTCGGGAAGCGACCCTCGATGAGCCTCGCCGTCACAACTTGCCCGTCGAACGTGGCGACGATCTCGCTCTTCGAGGCTTCGAGTTGCACGGCGGTGCCGTCGCCCTTGTGCTTCATGGCGATCACCGCCATCTGCTGAATCGCATGCTCGGGCACGAGCACCTCGACCGGATCGAGAGCCTGATCGAACTCGATGAGCGCGACCGACAGCCGCCGGCCGTCACTCGCCACGAGCGTGCACTCGCCGCCCTGCACCTCAATCTGCACCGCTCCGAGCGCGAACCGACTCGACTCGGTGTCGCACGCGTAGGCCACGCTACGCACGGCCCGGGCGAACTGATCGCACGGGATGCGCGGCAGCGTCGCGAGCTTGGCCGGCTCCCACGTCGGGAACTCGGCAGCGTCCTCCACCGGCAGCCGCCACTCGCTGCGACCGATCTCGACGCGACAGGCTGAACCGTCCCTGGTCAGCACCACCTCATCGCCGGTCGCCGTCTCGAGGATCGACTTCAGCCGCGCGTGCGGCAGGAGCAGTGGATCGTCGTGCCAGTCTGCGTGGCAGTCGATCCGCAGTTCGAGGTCAGTCGCCGTGATGAGGCCGTCGTGCAGAAGGACGTTCTGCAGGATTGGCTTCGGGCCTCTGGTTGCAACCGCCGCCGCAACGTCTTTCAACGCGGCGAGCAACTGCTGCCTGTCCATCGTCACACCGGCGGCCTTGCGCCGCTTCGTCGCTGTAGTCATGACCGGATTCCTTTCGCTTGGTCAAAGAGATTCCTACGAACACTCCAAGGGTGAACACCACCGCTTGAAGAATGCTGCCGAGACTCACGCACACCACTTGCTCGATCGTCATTTCGTGCCCTCCAGCCAGTCGGCGATCTGCACAAGCCACCGCCCGAGAGCCCGAACCTCGACCGCGTCAGAGTCGTTCCCGTACCACGCCGTGAGCGGCACGGTGAGCGTGCGGAACGGACCGAGATCGGACGCGTAGTCAGGGCTCGAAGGGTCTTCGTTGTTCAGTTCAGCGACTGCCGCCCCAGGCCCAGCCATAACGTCGCCCTCTGCGATGTCGAACTCCCACTCCACGCGCGAGGCGACCGACTCCGCCGGCTGCGGCTCCTCCGCCTCCTGGGTCTCGACCTTGTGGGCGAGGGCGACGCATCGCCGCATGACGGCACGGATCGTGTCGGCGGCGAGCTCGAGCACCTTGCGCGTGTCTTCGTTAGCGTGCTCGCGCCATGCCGCCTGGGCACAGAGATCGGCGACGATCGCCGGGGCGGGGAGTTCGCGTGGTTGTTCAGCCATCGGAGCCACCCCCTTCCAGAAGCGATACGCCGGCTTGCGTCGGTCGGATAGTGCGGGCCTCGCCCGGCTGCCATGTCACGAGGTCGCGACGGCGGAGGGCTTTCAAGTGCATCACCGCAGCGTTCGGAGACGCGAAGTTGAACTGCTTGCAGATCTGGCGGTTCGTCACCGCGTACCCGTGGTCGGCGTAGAACCGGGCGATGAAGCCCAAGACTTCGCGCTGGCGGGGGGTGATTGGAGAAAGTTCAACTTGCTGACTCGTCATGGGATTCCTTTCCGAACGGCTCTTCAGCCTTGGTGGTCTTAGTTTCTTGGTCAAGCAGCGATCCGTCGCCTGTCTTCGTGTTCAGCATCCGATCGAGACGGAGACGCCGGGCCGGTCCAACACCGGCCCCGGCGGTCTCCGCACTGATACTCTCACTGGTACTTACTGAAGTACCACTGAGAGAGACTGAATAGCGCGCACTGCCTGTGCGCGCAGTGTGCACGCCATGTGCGCGCTGCGCGCACGCCTCGTGCACACTGCGCGCACGTAGCGTGTCCGGAGCGCGCACGCCTTGTGCGCGCTTGCGCGCACACTGTGTGTCCGGGGTGTGCACGCTACGTGTGCGCAACGGGATGACATATTTTGTCCTCGACCGGCCGTTCCCGGGCTCCAAAACCTCCAGAACGCCTACCTCGACGAGTTGGGATATGCCCCTCCGCACGGTGGTGATATGGGTCTGCATGGCTTCGGCGGCACGGCGGAGCGAGAACCGAACCTCACACGTAGACCAATCGGCCCGCTCGAACACGTAGAGGGCCACCAGGCGGCCTTCGCTCCCAAGCGAGGCAAGGGAGCCGTCGGCGAGAAACTCCCGCCAGCGGCTTCGTAATGCGGCCTTATGGTGTGGCTTATTCTTTGACATTAGTTCACGGAGCATGAGGCTTTAGGAAAGGGTCTTCAGGAGCTATCTCGGCATCCTCGAACTCTTGGTACTTCCCGAAGAACCAGAGATCGACATCCGCCATCTGGCCCTGGCGGATCTTCTTCGCCTTCAGTTGCACCTTGATCTCGCCGTCCGATCCGACCTCGCCGACGCGATACGCGAACAGGAGGTTGTCCACGTCGAAGTCAATCTGATTCGACCCCTTCCCGATGTTTCCGATTTCTGTGTTTTCGTCGCACCCCTTCGCAACATTCGTCACGAGCAGGGTCGCGATGTTTCGCGTGGTTGTGATCTCGCGAAGTTTGAGCAGGCAGTCGTTGATCTCGCCGGTCTTGTCCTGAAAGTGCCGCGTCGCACGAACAAGCTGTAGGTAGTCCACGATCAGAAGCGTCGGGCTGTCCTTGATCACGGCTCGCTCGATCTTGTCGATCACGAGCGGAGTCTCGACAAGTTTCAGCCTGAAGCCGACAGTGCCCGCCAACTTCACGCCCAGTTCGCGAGACGGCGGTCGCTTGTGAATCACGTCCTGAAGCGTGAGCCCGTTTTCGCGTCCGCCAAAGTTGCAGATCGCGCGAGCCGCCAGTGCCGCGCGTGTCATCTCTCCAAGGCACCAAATCGCAATCGTCTCTTGATTGTTCACAAGACATTGAATCGCCAGTTGCAAGGCGAGTGCCGACTTGCCAACGCCAGGAGCGGCAGCGAGCGCCGTCATCTGCCCGAGCGGCAACCCGCCGTCGAAAAGCTTGTCGAGAGCGGGAATGCCGGTTGCAATTGCAGGCGTCTCTTCCTGCTTGATCCAAGCGTCGATCGCATCCACCAGCGTCGGCGTCGGCGTCTCGTCGATAGCGTCCGCAACCGGCACCGCCTCTTCGGCCTTGCCGAGCACCGGCAGCCGGGCACGCTTCCAGGCGTTCGCGATCTGTCGCGGGCAGTCTTCAAGGTCATCTGACCGCAGCCCGACGCGACGCATCCTCTCCATGATGAGAGAGGTCGCCTCGGCCACGCCCCACCCTCGGGCCGCGAAGTCGCAAGCCACCGTGAACATCGTCTGCCGGCGACCAGCCGCGAGCGTGAAGCCTTCCTCGAGGAACCGCCGCGTGAGGTCGCTCATGCTCTTCGGCGTGACCACGATTGTCTGGGCGGCTTGGCCCGAGAACCTCGCGAGCGGATAGACGCGGGTGGCGTCGCAGTCTTTCAGCACCGAGTACGGCCTCTGCTCGTGCTTCCAGTTCACGAACCCGGGCAGTCGCATGATTCGCGGCCAATCGCAAATCGACTGATCCGATCCGAGCGCCGCCGCGATCGCCTTCATCCGCACGTGCCACGCTTCGGCATCGGTCACGGGCTGATCGAGCCGCCACCACGCGTGAATGCCACCGCCGCTTTCGAGGATCGCCGTCGGCCACGGGAGCCCAGCACCCTTGATGCGGCTCATCGCGTCTTCGTAGTCGGTGCCGCCGTCGAAGTCGGCGAACAGGCAGCGGGCCAGCTTCACGCCTTCAGCTTGGCTGGCACCCTTCTCCTTCCTGGGGTTGGCCCCGAAGTACGCGTGCACGCGCAACTGCTCGTCTGCGTTGACGCGATGCAGCCACTCGACGATGTCGGGGATTTCGGAGAGCGGCGACCACCGCCGGCCAGCGGACGGCGGCAGTGGCCGGAACTCGATGATGTCCTCGGGCTCGAAGATCGCACCGAGAAAGTCAATGCACTGGGAGAGCGTATCCATCAGCGACTACCAACCTTTCCACCGCACGACAAGTTGGCAGCGATGCCGACGCGCATCTCGCCCGTGTCATATGCGTAGTCAAGAAGTAATGTGTGATTCAGCGTCAGGCACAGCCGCCCGCGCCGCTCACCAACGAACCCGATTCGTCGCTGGGCAAGGATCGACGCGGCGACTCCTGCGGCCGGGAATGCAGGCCATAGGAAAACCGAGTTGAGCACTACGGAAATGCCTGAAGAGAACGTGAAGACCGACTGCATGTAGTCTTCTGCCTGGGCAACCATCGGTCCTGCAGGGTGACCAGACTTTTTGATCTCAATGCCGACTACGCCGCTCCTCCATCCGGCATCGAGGAGCTTTCGTTTCGGATACAGAACACGGTCGATTCGGACTCCGATCTTTTGCTGTCCAGGCCGCGGCGAGGTGTGAGTTCCTTCGACTTCGCGACTGACGGCAAATAGGTCTGCGGCAGACTCGATGAGGCCGTCGAGGTATTCGGCAGCCTGTTCTTCGGTGGCGAAATCGCCACCAGTCCGCTCTGCATCCATCGCAGGGTGATCCTCCATGAAATTTCGTATCGACGCGTCGAGGCGGATCGTGCCCTTCAACGCGACGCCGCCGTGATCCGATACACTCCCTGCTTCATCCCGCTCTCTCCGCGAGCGACTTCGCCTGTCCGCTCGATCTCGCCGCGGCGCTCCAAGGCAGCAAGCCGACGCCACACTGCCGACTGCTCCAGGCCGGAACGTCTGGCGATCTCATCGCGGTGTGCCGGCCCGAGCTCGAGTGCTTCCAGAATCCGCCGCTCGTGCTCGCCGCGAAACTTCTTTGACGCTTCAGCAGCGGCGCGGCTTGTCGCAGGGTTCGACTGCCGGAAGAGTGGTAGGTCTTGAAGGTCTGTTGTCATTGCGGCACTCCTTTGCCGTTGATGAATCACATAAGCGCCGGCGTCTTCGGCGTCTTCGTTCTAAGTTGAGACCAATCGCAATATGCCTGTTCAAAAAGTGCAGGCGACCGATGTCCCAGGTGAAGCCTCCCGGCCCCGGCCTTTTCCATCTCGACGTGTGTCGCCCCGCTGCGGCGAAGAAACTTCGACGTGCCGCCGATGCCGATGCTGTCGATCAGCGTCCGCATCCACCGCATCGCCATGCGTCGCCCACAGGCCCAGCCGAGAATCCGCCCGTCGGGAGACTTGGCGAGCATCGCGTCGATCGCCGTGAGGCAGGCCGGTGTGAGCGGTCGCACGAGCGGGTCGCCGGTCTTCGACTGCGTCCACGCGAGGGCATCGTCGAGAAGGTTGTCACGCGTGAACGCCATGCAATCGCCGAAGCGGCTGCCCGTCTCGTAGCAGACGAGCACCCAGCACCGAAGGAACAACCCGAGATCCGCACCGCTGCGGAGCCGCTTGCCGTCGTGAGCTTTCGTCGCTTCGAGCAACTGCCGCAGTTGCGGCACCGTCCATGCCTTCGTCGGCCGGCGGCGGATCTTGATCTTCATGATGCCGCGTGGGGCGTGCTCCACGACGCCGGCGTCATACGCCCACCGCCAAAGCGAGAGCAGGATCGTCCGCTCGCTCCTGGCCGTCGTGCTCTCGACGATCTCCGCCCGGGCTCGGAGGTGCCGGTTCAGATCGTCGGCCGTGACGAGGCCCGCACGAGACGCGACCTTCGCCACGTTGCGGGCGTAGGTCGGCGTGACGCGACGCTGCGCGAGGTAGAGCGGGGCGAGGTCGGAGAAGGTTTTGATTTTGATACCCATCATCACAGCCTCCCCACCGGCGGGAACAGCAACTTGATCTTCTTGGGATCGCCCTTGAAGAAAACAAGAATCTTTTGCTCTCGCTTCGGGAACTTCCGGTAGTTCAGCGTTACCTTCGCGTGAGCGAGCCTTGTGAACTCGCACTCGAGGTAGACGATCTTGTTGTAGATATGCAGGCCACGATCGCGGAAAAATAGCTCGTGCTCCGCTTCGCACCCGTAATATCCGCCGTGCTTGTCTCGCGAGTCGCCTGTCATGACAACGAAGAAGCGGTTGTCATCCAATGCGTCGATCGCACGCTGATAGCCAGCGAAGAGCATGTCCCGGAACTCGCCGTACGTTGGCAGGCTGTTCAGTTCGCCGGCTGGTGGCTTGCCGTCGTAGTCAAGGTATTCCTCGACTTGGTAATACGGCGGGCATGTGAAGCAGAGGTCGAACTTACCTTCCGGCGTGTACTGACTGCTGTCCGACTGAACCCACGTCGCAGATGACAACTGCGAACAGATCGCGTTATTGGCGTCGCACTGGTTCTTTCGAATCTCGCTGGCGACGTATTCCAAACCATATGACGCCGTGACAAACCCAAACTGAACGCCGCCTCCGAACGGGTTGTAAACGCGGCGGCCACCGCTGGGCATAAAAAAACGCAGGATCGTCTCGCATGCCACCGGGTCAAGAACAGAAGCGTTCCCGTTGAACGACTTACCGCGAACTTCCTTGACGCCGTCGCCCTCTATCACCCTTTCTGTTAGCACGACATTTGACATGCCGTTGCTTCCCTGCCAGCAGCCATCGCGCGTCGCATACGTGGCGTTGGCAACTCCGGCCGCCTTCCCGGCTTCGTTGATCTTGGCGTTCCACTCGCGCTTCATCTTCAGCCAGTCGGCCCGCGTTGTGGTCCAGGCGTTCGTCATGGTTGCGTGAGCCAACCGCTTGAGCCTGGCTTGCGGTTCGGTGCCATGAACCATGTAGCAGTAGCCGCTGAGTTCTAGGTACGTCCAAAAACCGCATCCCTCAAACACGCTGGGGCGTTCCAGCTTGTGTTTTGTGCTGCACGTCAGAAACATCGGGTAGCCGAACGTGTTCCGCTGCACGATCGCATCAACCATCATTTGATACTGCGCTTTGTTTTCGAGGCCCGGCACCATCGCTGACTGAAGCAAACAAAACTCGCCGGCTTCGTGGTTGACTTGAAACGTGAAAAATCCGGTGAACGCTCCATCAACAAGGAGCACGATCGCAGAATGAATCTGCATGTTTTTCCGAGCCGCACGATAGGCAACCTTGTCTTCGATCGCGAGCTTTGCAATCGCGTTTTGGTACTCCGATCCGAGCACCTGTTCGACGTACACGCACTCAACTGTCTCGCATGGCAAAAGAGTCTTCATCGCTTGCTGCCTTTCAAATGCTCCCAGGACTCCGCACTGGTCGGGGCACTGTTCGCAAGTGCCGATGTATGTGGAATGGTTTTGGATGCTCACCCACGCACCGCCGCCTAGGTTTTTGTGTCGCTCAATCACGATGTCTCCGGCGATGACTCGCGGATCTGAGGCTGGTATTCGCAAGGGATTGTCAATTACTAGCTCGCCGGCCGTTTCAAAAATTGAATCTTGAATTGCTGCCATGCGGCGACCCTCTTCTGTGTCGCCAAACTTGCACGAAACAACCCGAAGCAAAGACCGCATGCCAAAGTCAGTAGCACGTCTCCACTCGCGAAGCCTGACGTGCAACTCCGCTGGCGTGTCCAACGCTGATACTGAAGTGTTGAGCACGACCCCAGCGGCGGACATTCTCGACATGTGATCATCAGTTGCTTTGATCCAGTGTTTAGTAACCACAACCGGCGTCTTTAGCTTTCCGAGCCACTCGCAAGCCTCTACGGTCAGCTCCCAGTCGTGACACGGGTCTCCCATGTTTCCGATGCGAAACCACGTCGCCGGATGAGCCATCAGTTGACGCTCGATCACCTGCTTTTCTCGTTCGTCAATCTGCCTACTAACGCTGGTCGGAAAATCAAAGCCGTACAGTTCGGCAGTTTTGTTGGCGTAGCAGTGCCCGTAACATCCGCCGTTGGGTCTGGCTTTCATTCCAAGCGTGCAGCCTTTTACGGTGTCGATGTCGATCACGCCCTTGCGATTACTCGACACGGTGAGTTTCGGCTTGTATCGCTCAACCAGAAGCCTTCGCATCACCACTCCCCTCCAAAACGTCCCTGCATCCGGTCGATGTACTCCTCTTCCCGCCCGGCCTGAAACGCGGCGCGAGCAGCCGCGCTCCCTGGCTTCAAGCCATCGCTGCCGCCAGCGGGCGGCGTCCAACCGTCCGCGAACGACCACGACGTGATCCGCGTGCCGTTCGCGTAAACGCGCACGCGCTCAACGATCCCCCCGCGACTCTCAAGCGTTTCGCTCACGAGGTCGCTTGCCGGCTTCACTGGAGCCTGCTGAATCACCGGTGCTTCGGGCTGCGCCGCGTCATCGTCGATCTCGCGAGCGATCCGTCGGCGGTAGTCCGAAGTCGTTTCAAAGTCGCGGCGATAGTCAGGCATTGCGGTTCTCCTCCGCGTCCGCCTCCGCACGCAACCGGGCGGCCAAGCCGTGCATCTGAACGATCATCGCTTCGACTCGACTCGCAGCCACCCGCTTCGCCGAAGCCGGCGACGGGTGCCACTCGTCCTCTCGCCGCAGTGGAACAATCGCTCCGTGCGCGAGTCGCACCATGCGCTCGCCGCTCACCTCGACCAGCTCGCCGCTCTGGTTGTGGACGCTGGGAACGTCAAGTCGCCAGACGTCGCAACTGAAAACCTTCGTCACGCTTCACCTCCGTGTGTATTAGCCCCGTGAGGTGGGGCAGCCCGTGCAGTCAGCCAGATGTGGGAGGCTGTTTTTTCCGACCCTGCACTGCGGTGGTTGGTCTCGGTACTCCCGCCGACCGTCCGCCGCGCCGCGATGATCGGCGCGTCTGACCCTGCGGCTGGGTCTCTGTGCGTTTCTGCTTCAGTCCTCGCCATCCACAGTCGTGCCACGGCATCGCGTGAACTCCTCAGAACGGGATGTCATCGTCGGGAAAGCTCGCCGCGGCCGGCTGTGGCTTGGCGGCAACCTTGCTCGCCGCCTTCGGCGTGGACGTCGCCGGCACATACCGCTTCACGACGGCACTCACCTTGCCGGCCTTCGACGTGTAGTGCGTGATCTCGACCGTCACCTTCTGCCCCACGAGCTCGCCCGGCTCGAGGTCGAGAGCCTGGCCCGCGGGGGCGATCGCCAGCGCCGCGGCGAACTGCTTCGCCCGCCACGCGAGGTGCTGCGGGATGTCATCGAAGACGAACTTGTGCCCGCCGTCGGTCCCCAGGCGGATCTTCAGGCAGAGCCCCTCGGGGTTCTCGTCCGAACGCTTGTATTCGTTCGGGCCTTCCTCCGCGTGCACGATGGTCATCGTGTGTGTGCCCACCGGCACGAGCGGGCGGTCTGCAATCTCGACGGGAGCAGGCATATCGTCTTGGGAAATCGCGAATCGCATGGTTAGTTCCTCGTGGTGAAATGAATCAGCGGTCGGAAGGGACGTTGCTCGGCTCGATGGACTCGTGCCGAGCGTTGATTTCATTGGTCAACTGCGACCACTCATCGTGCGTCAGCCGCCCCTCAGAGAGCAGGACGTCGATGCGATCGCTGATCGCACCGAGTTTCTTGACGCTGGTCGCCTGGGCGATCGTGTCACGAACCTTGAGAGTGAGGTCCGATTCAGGCTGCGACACCGGAGTCGGGAGTTCGTGACCACCGGCAAGCCAGTCGGCGAGGCGCTTTCCGGTCTCGACGGTGATCGGCTTCGGATCGCCTGCGAATAGCCCGGTGCGATCCTTGCTGACGGTGGCGTAGTGGCCGTCGTGAATCAGATCGAGAACGCACGTGAACTCGAACTCCAGCCCGTCGCGAGCCTCCAGTTTCATTCCCAGCTTCGCGACCTTTTTCTTGCCGTGATCGTCAACCTGAGCCGTCTCGGTCTTGGATCGCCCGGTGCAGATCACGTGAGCAGGCGAGCGGAGCAACTTGTCAACGAATGCCCGCCACCGCGGCGTGATGACCGAGAAGGCCGACCACGTGTTCCCCCTGAACTGGGCCTTCGCAACGTCCTCAAGGATTTCCAGGCACCCACCCGCACCGCTCCAGCAGTGCGTCACGCTGTCCACGATGATGACGTCGTAGCCAGCCTGCTCGGCTGCGGCGATCGCTTCGATGTACCGCTCAGGCGAGAACGGCGGACGAAGGTCGATCACGTCGAAGTCATGCAGCGTGTCGTAGAGGTCGGACGATCCTTCCTCGGTGTCGATCACCACGGTCCTGCCGCCCAGCCCCTTCGCAAGCAGCAGAGCCCCGTAGGTTTTGCCACCGCCGCTCGGGCTGGTGAGGAGAAGCCGCAGTTTCGTGGCACTGCGGCGGGCCTTTCTGATCGCAATCATCGTCGAGTCCCTTTCGTTCTGTCTGTTCCGTCCGTTTGAAAGCCGCTTCGTCGTCCTGACTCCGCGGCACGCGTGCGTCCCTGCGTTCGGCGGCTCCGCCGCCTCTCCTTTTTGCGAGCGAATGAATCGCTCATCCGTCGTGTGTTTGCGTGTTCAGTGGTTGGGGTGGGGGAGAAACGTAACTGGGGGGGGGGGGGGGGGCACCCCCCGGGCGGTGGTGTGGGTGGGGGGGGTGGGGGGGGGGGGGGGGGAGGGGGGGGGGGGGGGGGGGGGGGGGCAATCCCCATGCCGTTTCAGCCGTGAATTGCTAGTGCGTGATGTCCGCCGGATCGACCACGATCCAGGCTCCTCCGCACTCAACAGAGATGCGCCCGGGCTCCGCCGTCATCACGTGGCCCGACCAGCGGCGACCGGCAGTGCAGCCGCTCACGAAGTCGCCGATCGCCGGAAGGCTTCTGCAGTGACCGCAGAAGGCGTCGAGGGCCGCGCCGTCATCGCCAGCAATGTTCGCGAACGGATCAGGCGGCGTCGGCTCGCCGTAGGTTTCCCGCATCCCGGCGGCAGCGGCGAGGTACTCGTTGTGGTGCGGATCGGAGATCATCGAATCGCCTCCTTTCGAGGGTGATGGGGAACAAGGGTACAGTCGTTGTGGGGCGGTAATGTATCGGCTTCTCGGGGGGCGTCAAGCAGTTCCGGCCAAAAAGTTTTGGTGCTTGAAAAGCAGGCGTTTTCGTTCGCGGCAGTAGCAGCTACGCAACATAAGGTAGCAGTACCGCAACTTCTGTCAACCAAGAAAACGAGCCACGAGGTGTACGGCAGAATCGATGCCGGCTGCAATGCTTTGCGCGAGGTCGGAATCCGTCCCGAGCTCCTGGCCGACACGCACCCAGATCAGAGTCTCGAGCAGGCGGTTCCACGTGCGTTTCATCGCCCCTCCAGTTTGTGTTTGATCTGTGCGGCGATCTCAGCGGCGCTTCCCCAGCCGCCGTCGTTCCACACGCACTCGTCGGTCGCGATCTTGAATCGGCGAACGTCTGGGTGGTAGCGGCCGTCCACTGGCGTGCCGCGGCAGTAGACGTGGATGTCGCGCCGGCCGATCCATCGGCATTCTCCTGGCGTCATTGCAGTGAGTTGATCAAGCATCGGTATGTCTTTCTGGTTGCGTCAACCCGCCCGCCGGGGCCGCAGGCACCCCGGCAGACGAGCCGACAGGTGGTACTAGGTCGCTTCGGCCATGCGGGCGGCCTCGGACGCGAACCGCCTCTCAAGTTGCGAGAGCACGTCGAGCCGGCGGTCGAGGGCCGCACGGTCACGCTCCCAGGCTGCGGCGTCGCGGTAGCTGCCGGCCGCCGGGCGGGCAGCGGTGACGGCAGCCACGAGGTCGGTGAGCCTGCTCGAGATGTCCGCCCACTGGTCAGCCATGCGGCGGCTGCAAGCAAGGCGGGGGGCAACTGTGGCGGTCGTGTCGGTCTTGGTCATGGTCTTCGTCATCGGTCTTCTCCCTGTCGAGGAACGCGGGCCGGAAGTCGGCTCGCCCCTCCGCCCAGGTCGCGGGCACCTGGGCGGGCGGGCGGGCCGCCCGTCAGGCGGCGGCGTCGATCATGTCGGACACCCGTCGGGCGAAGCGGTCGGCTTCGGCGTGCTGGTCGGCCCTGCGGAGAGCCTTCAGAACCTTGGTCGCGTCTTTCAGGATTTGCTTCTGCGTGGCGTTCATCGTTTCGTCTCCTCGTCTCGCGGCTGCGAGTCTCAATCGCTCGCATGCCCACATAGTAGCAGTATCGCAACTACGGTCAAGGGGACTTGAAAGATTTTTCGGAAACAGGCTTTTCGCCCGAGAATTAGCGGCTTTTCTTCCGCTTGGCGGCAGGCCGCTTGGCACGCTTCTGGACCGCCGCGCCGGCCTTCCGGGCTGCCCGGGCGGGGGCGTGGATCGTCGCCCTGGTCGAGAGCGTCTCGCGGAGAGCTTCCGCCGACGCCCGCGAGACCATCCACGCGCGGCCGTTGACGAGCCAGCCGTCGAGCCGCCCGCCCTGCGTGCGATCCGATGTCGGCTGGTTCTTTTCGTCACGCGGAAGGTGCTCGAGCAAGTCGCGACGGATGTATTGCTCACTGCAGCCCGCGAGTTTCGCGGCCTTTGCCACCGACAACCAATCGTCTTGCACTGCCATCGCGATCATGCCCCAATCGTAGTTTCCCTATCGCAACAGTCAAATGGCTGCGGCACGGGGAAAACCAGACTTGTTGCCGCTCCAAACCGATCCGCCGTAGGATGACTACTGAACGGAATCAGAGTGGAGACGATGGGGACTCACACTTGTACAGTATGGCATGATGCCACCACAGCGAGAGGCAATCATGACCAGACTGATCGACATCTTGAATGATGACTACGCGCCGCTTCGCGGACTGAAGCCGAAGGCTCACCTACAGTTTCGGCTATCCATCGAAAAGTTCCGCGATCATCTCGGGCACGACCCGCTCATATCGGATTTGACGGGTATCGCGGTGCAGCGGTTTCTGTCCGCGCGAAAGGCACAGGTGTCGATCGCCACAACCGTCAAGGATCGCACCCACCTGTGCGCATTGTGGAATCACCTGTTCCGCCTCCGCCGCGTCGATGTCGCTCCCGCCGCGGTCCTGCCCCCAATGCGAGCTCCGAAACGCGTGCCCAAGGCGTACAAGAGCGACGAAGTGTCCGCGATCATCCGCGCAGCACTCGCCTACCCTGGCTGCGTGGCGGGCAAGCCTGCGAACATCTGGCACGCATCGCTGATTCGGGCGGCTTTCGAGACCGCAGAACGCATCGGTGCCTTGCTCGCCGTGGAGTGGAGGGACGTCGATCTAGACGAGCGGGTGATCCTCCTGCGGGCAGAGAACCGAAAGGGCGGGTATCGCGACCTCCTGCGTCCAATCTCGTCTGAGACGGCCTCCTGGCTGCGTCAGTTGCGACGGGGATCGCCTGACAAGGCGCGGGTCTGGGAGTGGGACCGCATCCCGAACCACCTCTGGTATCACCTCCGCGTGCTGTGCAAGCGGGCGGGGGTTCCAGCCCGCGGATACCACGGCTTTCGCAAGGCTGCCGCCTCCTATCTGGCCGCTGCCGGCGGGCTCGGGGAAGCCGCGGCCGCCCTCGGGCACGCGTCGCCCACCACCACCCAGGCCCACTATGTCGATCCGACGATCGCCAAACCCACGCGGACGTTCGTGGAGATGCTGCCGAAGATCAAACTGTCCGACCGCGAAGCCGGCGAGCCGGATGATCCGTCTGCCCAGGCCCGGGAAGCCGCCCTGCGGGCCGGCCACGCCCGCGGGAAGGCAATCGGCGGGGCTGGCCTCCCCTGCCCCGCCCGAGTTGAGCAACAGGACATGGCGGCATCCGACGGCGTGCCGCCAGATTTGTCGCCGCACTACCGCTCTGGGCTACTGGCAGGCTGGGCCGCCGCGCAGGACGAGCCAGCAGCCTAGCAGGCGGGGAGCGGCGCGGGGAAAGGACGAAACCCGCGCCGCTCTACCCGCCGCCCGGCTTGTAATCTCGCGCCGCGATGATCGCGAGCAACCGCTCCCGCTCCTCGAGCAGCCGCCCGATCATGCGTGCCGCGGTGCCGTTGGTCGCCGTCCACGAGTTCGCAGGCCCATGCCGGCCGACGAAGTGCCACGCTTCCTGCGCTTCATCGTCCGAGTAGGGCACGCGGCGATCAGTCGGCGATCCACTCATCGGCGTGGTCTCCGATCCACTCCGCAACGAACATCAGACACTGCGCCGGGATGGCAATCGACGCCGCGAGGATGGTCAACGTCCAGGCGATCACGTCACGCATTGCGTTCCTCCCGGTGCAGCAGGAGCGCGAGCAGCGAATAGCTCGCGAGGTCGAAGAGGTTGTCCTCAAGGCTCTCGTTCTCCAGGCGTCCAGTCGCGTTGTACGCCGCGAGTCGCGTCACCTTGTCCGACAGCCTCACCATCGCACCTTTCCACGCCGGGATGCCAACGAACGCCGCGCCGTTGCGAATGTTTGCCAGCGGATCTTCACCGCTCGGGCAACCGTAGTCTCGGCTTTTTTTGGCGTGCATGTCCTTCAGCAAGTCGCAGAGGTCGAAGAATGCCTTCGACGTCGGGTGCACTCTCGGCTCGCGCAGCAACGAGTCGCCGGCGAACGGCCGGGGCGAGTCCTCGTCCTGCGGGTCATACCATTTTTCGCTTGGCTTGCCGGCAGCAACAGCCGCCACGCGGTCGGCCACCGCTTGGCGGAGCGCGACATTGGCTTCCTCGAATGTCGTGGTCATTTGGTTCCCTTTCGTAGATCCCGATCACAGAACAACGGATACGCTCGCGTCACCTCGTGGCGACCGTGGTCGATAATCGCCATGCCTTGGCACGGTCGCTCGGGTGAGGCGACGCGTTCAGCGTAAGGCGAGTGTCCAATCACGCTCCCATTCGCGATGTACCGCGCCCCACGCAGCCAGCCCCATGAGTGATAGTGACCGAAAATCGTGAGGTCCGCCTTGCGGCCCGCATCCCACCGCGCGATCGCCTTGCTCGCCGGCAGCGCGAGACCGTAGACGCCACCAGCGAACTTGATTGAATGACCGTGGGTCGTGCGAACCAGAAACCCGTCGAGATCCACATAGCCAAGATGCCCGGCGGCGATCCGCCATTCGACGTTCTTGTTTCGCTCCTCGCGGGCGAGTGTGAAATACATCAACTGTTCCCACGAATGATCGAGCTCGGTGGCGATTCGATTCTTCTCGGTGCTTCGACCGTGGTTCCCCGCGTTCGTGCAGACGATGACTTCGCCGGCCTGGGCGGCGATCGAGTCAATCATTCTCCGCAGCCGCTCCGCAATCCACCGCGTCGCGTTCATCGGCGAGAGTTGCGCCACCTCGGCACAGTCGGGGTGGATGTGCCCCGTCAGGAAATCGCCGCCCAACCAGATCAGCACGCGGCGAACATCGGCTTGATTACGCTCGTGCTCCAGACAGTCGAGGAACCTCTGCTCCAGTTCCTCCATACGAAGTTGGCATACGTCAAGCGAGTAGTCGTTTTCGCCGTTCACGGTCTCCGGCAGCACCCGCTCCTCGCAGTGCACGTCCGAGAGCATGAGGATCGCCGTCGCAGTGTGTCGCTTGCGGGTCGCCTTGACAGTTCTGGTCAAGGGCTTCGACGGCTCGATGCCTCTCAGGCTCACGAGCGAGTCGGCGCGTTCGCGTTCTCGGTCGATCTGCTCGAGTGCCGCCTTGTATCGCGTGCGATAGGACGCGAGTTCGGCCCGGAGCCGCGAGAGCTCCGCGTCGGTCGCGAGTTGAGAGGCAGCGTCCAGCCTGCCCGCCACGTCTTCGACTAGCGTCTTCCGTTGAGCCATGCGATCACGGCGTTGATGCCCGCCGTCTCCCAACCTCGTGTTCGTGCCGCCGCCATGATCGCTTCGCAATATGCACGCTTCTGATGCACGTTCGGGTCGAACGCTTGCCGGACAGCGTTCAGTTCTTCTTGAGCGTCAAGCGGCAGCCGCTCGAACCACGTCTTGAAGCCCGGCCGCCGATTCGCGGCGTGAGACAGCACCTCATCGAGCAGGCTTTTTGTTTTTGCCACGAGGCTTCTCCTGTGGGAGCGGCGCAGCCTTGCGCCGCAAAACCATGTTGCCGTCATCGTCCAGAGTGAACGGCGGCTGTTCCTCGTCATCGAGAGGATCAGCGTCAAACTGCGGGCGGGCTTTCTTTGGCCGATTCGGCTTCTCGGGCACGATTCGCCTCCGCTTTGCGGGCGTTAGCTATCGCCCGTCTCACGAGGAACCTAGCAGCGGCGTCAACAAACGGCAGGCCGCGCTCCTCGGCAGCCTCGCGCAGGAAGCCAAGAATCTCGGCCATGCCCTCGTCGCTCTCGCACCAATCGCAGCCCTTCTCGTCCATGTATCGGGCGCGTGTGGTGCACTTACAGTCAGGCGACGAGACGATGTAGAAGGGCCAGCCGGCGAGCAGGGCTTTGAGCTCGGTGCCGGGGCCGTGCCTTGCGTGGCCTGGCTGATCGCTGGCCGTGCCATTCGGCAGTGGCTGGTCGAGGCAATCTTGATCCAGCACTGGCATGCCCTCGTCTGTATGAGACACAAGGCACTGCATAACATGGCTAAATGTGTAGCCGTGTTGATGCGCAAACGAAGCAAGGTCTTCATCGACAACAATGCGTTTCATGTGGAAATCGTTGCCGTAATAGTTGGCTGATCTCCGCAAGGCCACACATATTTGAAAACTGTATTGCCGCTATAACTGGCAGGATAAGTCAGGCTGTACGCTCCGCTTATGTCTGGGCAGCAAAACGGAGCGAGAGGGTCGTCAACAGATGGACATGGAATATCCTTGAATCCGCTTGCGAGTGCGGGTTTCCTGCCGTCTATTTCGGCATATAAAGTTGGCACTTCAACTGAAACTGACACGCGAAGAACGCTACCAATCCGCGCAAGTCCGACAATAATTGTGGCGAGACCGCTAGGGTTGCAGCCATAGTTGCAGAACCCCCTAAAGCAATTGATTGTCGCAAATCTTGTGGTAACGTAACCAGTCCACTGAGAGCAGGCGGTAGTTCTAGTTACCGTCCAACTGCCGTTCACATCTTCAACGAGCGTGTTGCCGCGGACAAAGCTAGCGCCCGTGTTGAGCGTGCTTATAAGTTTCCCCGGTGTTCCGGTAGACGGGAAGCAGTCCCAGCCGCCTTGATCAAGAGGATCTGTGCATGGCTGCCAAGTGCCTGAAAGAAACACACCAGAAAAACCACTGACAGAAACATTTATCACGTCGGGGTAGCAGCACGTTCGCAAGTTACAGCACTGGCATGCCATGCCTACACCCTGAATCGCAGGAACGTGGAAGTAAACGTCGCACCCGCCACCGTAATCGTCTGCGTGCCAGCCATCGAGACGCTGATCGCGGTTTGCGTGCCTGCCATTGAAAACGAGGTCGCCGTAGCAGTTGCAGCCGTCACGGTGATCGCGCAACTAGCGGTGTTGAGGGATGCCGACACGCCGGTTATGTATGTCGTTGCCTGCGTGGAGCCAGTTCCAATAAACCGAATCAGCGACGTGCTGCCCGTACCGAACACCGTCGCCAGCACGGTCGTGCTGGCAAAAACCGCCGTCGCTGTCTCGAACGGCACGTCGATCAGAAACCAAGACGTGCCGTCCTTCGCGATGGCGCAGTCGCCCGCCGCCGCTGTGCGGGTGATTGGAAAAAACAGGTTTGTGGCGACGGCCGTCGCGGTGGCTCCGTACTTGAACGTGACTGTTTTGTCAGTGCCTGTCGGCCAGGAGCCCGTGAACGTCGCGATGCGGAACGACTTCTGGTTGCGAACGAAATCCACCCGCTCAAACGTCAGCGGCCGCGCGACTGGCGCGGAGAGTTCCGCCGCCCTCACGACGTTTGCGATCCGCTCTGCGCTCTCGCGAGTGAACTGCGTCGGGTCGAGCGGACCGCTCATGGAGGTGCCCCGAACGTAGCGGTGAAGTCGGCCCGGGGATTGACTCGACGCGTCAGGATCGCGGGAGCACCGAGCGTCTGTCCGCCGCTGCCGTCGAGGCCAACGGGATTTGGGCTGGGAATCCACTCGCCGTTTTGAAAATCAAAAACCATCGCGCGTCGCTTCTGCACTCTGTCGATGTAGTTGAACCCGACGTCAGGTAACAGCAGATTGTGCGATGACTGCCGATACGCCAGTGTGGCCGTCGCGGCGTAAAACTGTACGAGCGTGTTGTTGAACTCCTCCGCCGCGTACTGAACGTCCACGCCGGCAACTTTCACCGTGTCCTGCGGACAGCCGAGAAATGTGGCATCGTTCACATAGTTCTGCACTGACAGCCACGAGCTCGGCACAGCGGCAAAATTCTTTTGCACCTTGATTTGCACAAGGCTTTCGTCAGTGGTAAGTCCTGGAAAATAGTCGTACGCTGAGTTCGTCAGCGGACGTTGCGTCGAGCCGTCGTAGTAGAAGAGTGCCGGCACCTCTCCGGGCTTCGACTCAAACGACCAGACCGACGCCCGCGAGGTTGGCGTGACTACATCGTCAACCTTCACGAGACCATATTCAGCGATCACCTCGAGCGCGTACGGGTTGTCCTCAAATCGCTCGTTGACCGCTAACTTCCGCAGACCGAGAGCCGTATGAATCGGATGGGCAACGCCCCACGTGCCGCCACATGTGGCGTTCAGGATCGTGGTAATGTCTGGCGGGCCGTTTCCGTTCGTCAGCGTCTCGTCGCTCAACATGCAGGCCCAGCGGCGCTTCGCCACGCCGCCGACGCGAACTTCGTTCTCAAAGGTGCGGGCGAGTTCTTTGGTAGCGACGATTGTGCCTGGCATGGATCACCCGATGAATGCGCCGCCGACAATGGACACGGGAGCGTTGAAGTAGTTGCTCGCCGCCTGCCCGATGCCCTGTGCGATGAGTTGCAGTTGCTTCGTCTGCAACTTTGCTTCGATCAGTGCTGGGTCTTGTGCGTTCTGTGCGAGTTGCAGCACGAGATCCTGGCCCTGTTGCGTCCGAATGTCCGCGGTCTGCGCGAGGGCCGTAGTCGGACGCCGCAACTCCTCTTGCCGCAACAACTCCGCGGCGGCGGCGTTCGCTGCTTGGAGTGACGCATTCGCGCCAGCGTAGGCGTTGTTGAACGACTTGAGGAAGTTGTCGTTTTGCTGCGCGATTTGAGATTGCAACTGCTGCGTGCGGTTGAATCCGCTGACGAGTTGTCCGTTTTGCGCGCGATCGGCCTGCACTCGTCCATCGACAATTCCCTGCTCTGCTCTCTGCACCCTCTTGAGATCGTCGATCCTTGCCTGGGCAGCTTTTGCGTCTTTCAACCGATTGTTGCCGCGAGCCTCTTCGAGCTTCTTCTGCTCGTCGAAAATCTTTGCCTCAATAGCCTGCACGTTGACGGCGGCTTGTTTCTTTCGTTCCTCGAGTTGCTTCGTCGCGTCGAGTTCCGCTCGCTGCCGCTCATCCATCCGCGACATCAAATAATCTTCGACGCGCTGTGCGGCGGTGAGTCGCTGATTGAATAGGTCTTGCTGCCTTGCGACCTCGCGATCGTAAGTCTCTTTGGTCAGGATGCCGTCACGCACCTGTTGCTGGGCCTGCTCAATTCCAGCCTGCAACGCTTGCGCGGCGAGTGCTCCGACGTTTCCGAACTGCTCCGCCTTGACGATGAGCGAGTCGATACCTTTGGTGGTCTGCTCAAAAGCCTTCGTGAATCCTTCGCCGAATCCCTGTTCAACGGCTTGTTGTTCTTCGTTCAGTTTTGCTTGAAGTTGATCGAGTTGAGACAACTTCGCAGCGGCTGCGTTTGCTGCTTGTTCGTTTCCTGCCAGCCTAGCGGCTGCAAGTTCTTGGGCAGTGCGGGCCTGAACTGCCTGCACGTCCGCGATCTGCTGTTCAAGTTGCGTTTGCTCGCGACTGGCACCGAGTATCTTATTCACACGCTCGTCTTGATCGGCAAGACGCTTTGCTTCATCTGCTGCGGCCTTTGCAGAGCCATCGGCAATTGCTTGTTGCTCTACCTTGATTTTTTCCAGTTGCGCAATTCGCGTTTCACCGTTCATGACTGCCTGCGAGTCGCCTGCATCTCGTGCCGCGGCAACCTCCTTGCGAACGCGAGCAATCTCGCGCTCCACGGCGAGCGCGTCTTCCGCAGCCTTCGCACGCGTGTTGTCGCCGCCGAACTCACGAGCGATGCGGGCTTGCTCGAGCAGAGCATCGGAAGCTTGCCGGTCTGCATCGACGAGCCGCTGCGCCTCTTCCGCCGCCTTGCGAGTCTCTTCCTGAACGCGCTTCAGAGTCTCGACTTGTTTGTCGAACTCCGCCGTCGCAAGGGCCACGCCTCGACTGTATTGCTCGGCGTTCAGTTCGTTGTTGTCGGCCTGTTCCTTCAAGTCGGCAAGCGCGTTTTGGAACTCTAGGGCGGCGTTGAAGCCAGCCTGACCGAACTCGCCGGCTTTTGCGATCGCGTTGTCGAGGGCTTGTCCGCTGCTTGCAACTGCCTTCTGAACTTCAGCATAGCTCTTTTTCTCTTCTTCAGTCAGTTGCCGAGTGCTTTCTGTGACTTTATCAACGCCAGCCGACGCGTCTTGTGCTGAACGCTCAATTCCAAGAAAGTTTTCTGCCATCGTGAGCAGACGACCAACTGTGCCGCCGATCGCGTTTGCAATCGTGCTGAACACTGAAGAGACAGATCCGAACACGCGTCCGATAACTGTGCCAATCGTTTCAATGACTCCAGACAATCCGACGAATTCTGTGAATGCAGAAACCGTATCTGTTACGAACGTGATGGCGTTGCCAAGAGTGCTGCCAATCACTTCTCCAAGTTTGCCGATAGCCGTCGTGACAATCGTCGAGACGCGGCTGATCACCTCACCGATCTGTGCAAACGTGTCGCGGAACGATGCGGCTACGCCTTCAAACTGGAAGAACTCGCGAAAGCCGATCACGGCATCGTTGACTCGACCAAAAACCGATGTTGCCGCTTGGCTTATCAAGTCAAATGCTTCGGATACCGTTCGCCCCGCCGCTGCAAACGGTTCAAGCACTGTTCCAACAATGTTGCCGACGGTTGATCCAAACTGCAGAAATAGGTTGATGCTCAATCCAATCGCACTTGTGAGCGGAGAAAAAACGTCCAGCACTGCGCCGACATTCCGCCCAAACGTAGCGATTGCAGGGGCAAGCCCTTCGGAGATGGATCGCGTGATGCCGATGAACGGAGTCAGCAGCTCTTGCCCAAATCCCTGAATCGAAACGGCTACCGCATCGAAAGCATCTCCAAGCCCGTCGATGCGTGTTCTATCAACGTCTGACAAGGCTCCATTGAATCGCTGGATGTCGATACGAGCCTTTTCGATGTTGTTGAAAAACGGCAGTAGGTCAGCGCCAGATCGACCAAAAAGATTGATCGCAGTTGCCGTGCGTTTCGCTGGATCTTCAATCGCACTGATGCTCTTTGCAATCAACGAATACTGCTCTTCTGGCTTCAGTGATTGCAGTTGGTCGGCGGTCAGACCGATTCCTTCAAGAGCTTTTTGCGCAGCCTTGCTTTCCTCGTCAACGCCAAGCACAGACTTTTGCAAGCGTCCAAACGCTCCGCTCACGGCGTCAATGCTTGTTCCGCTTCTCTTAGCGGCATCATCCAGCTCTTGAATGAATCGAAACGAGACTCCGAGTTTGTTTGCTGTGTTGCCGAGTTTCTCAACGCGATCTTCAAGAGTGGTCAGACCACGAACAACGGCGGTGGCCGCGGCACCGAACGCTGCCACGCCAGCCGCAGCCAAAGTGAACGGATTCACAAGCCCAGCCACAGAAGTTCCTATGGCAGACAGACCGCCAGACAGACCGCCAGAGAACACACGAGCCAGCCCTTCGCCGGCAGACGAGAGCCCAGAGAGTCTGCCGGCCACGTTTCCAAGTGGGCCGGGCAGCGCAGAGAGGATTCCTGAAAGTTCGTTGAACTTTAGATTGCCCTTTCCTGCACCTTCCAAAGCATTGCCGTACCCTTGGGCTGCTGATTCAGCCTTTGTGAAAGTAGCGGTGGCCTTGGCTACAGCACGATCGAACGTCTCTTGATCAATCCGACCGGCTTCGAGGTCTTGCGCGAGTACCTTCACTTCCGCGTCATAACGCTGCAGTGGTGAGAGGTTCGCCTCGATCGTGCGGGCTGCACGCTCAAACGAAGCAACCTCCGCATCGACAGCGTTGCCGAGCTCCTCAAAAGCTCGCGCGTACTCTGGCGCGGTGATCGCCCCCGTCTGGAGCTGCTGCGTGAGCCGTTCAAGGTCGCCAGCCGCTTTGGCCTGCGCGGCAGCGGCGGCAGAACTAGAGCCCGCGAAACGATCAAACGAACTCGTGATCGTCTTCGCCTGCTGATCAAGCGAATTGAGCGCCCGCTCTACAGGCGTGAGCGATTTCTGGACGCCGGTGGCGTCCGCAGAAATCTTCATCGCTAGCCCGAGAATCGTCGCCATTGCTACTGCCCTAACAGCCCGAGTTGCTTCGCCAGTTCTTTCACGACCTCTGCCGCCTGGGCTTCATGCTGCGGCGGCTTTGCCAACGGAACGAAATCAGACCCTCGCGGGCACTTGCCTCGTTGCGAGTACGGAATCGCCAGCAGTGATGCGAGCAATCCAGTTTCCTCCCACGAGTCAGGCAGCGCCTCGTAATACCGCGTGTACGCTCTCCACTCCGAAAGTTCGCGGGAGTCCATCCGTTCGGACAACTCCCGCACCGTCATCTTCAGGTGCCCCGCGAGACGAAACATGAACTGTCTCGTCGGCGAGACGTTCAGCCTTTTCCCAGTTCTTCAACGTCCTCCTCGCTCATCGCGTTGTGCTTCATCGCACGCTCGAAGAGCCGGCTCATGACGGCCGCCGATTTCTTCCCGAGTTGCTCGATCTGCTCGCGCGTGAACAGGAGCTTGCCCGTCTCGTCACAGAGAACCCGCTGCAGATACTCGGTGCGGAAGTTCTCAATGCCGCTTTCTTTCTTCCCGATCCACATGCGTTCGTAAGCGTCGCGTTCCGCCACGCTCATCACGCGGATGAAGACGCTGCCTTTCCATTCCTTGACCTTGACCTCGAGGAGCCCGAGATCGTCTGCCGCGAGAATCTGTTCAGCCGTGAGGGCCATTGGTTCACTCCATGACAATGCGATACGTGACGTTGTACCGTGCAACGTCGTTTAACTTGCCAGCCATGTTGAGCGTCTGAAACACCGCTTTTGTGGAGCACGTCAGACCGCCGCCCGTGAAGGCCAGCGTTTTCTTCAGTCCACGTTCAGCGAGAGAGACGTTCGCCGTGTGCAGGCACGCTATGTCTATAGTGCCTGCGTCAAGCGAGAACGTGCTGTCGCGGCCGATCGGCAGCGAGCCGCCGGCGTTGACCTTGATGTCAACGACCTCTTGCAGACTCTGACCGCCCCACGTGACCGTAACTCCCGCGCACGCTGTTGCCATGACGGGCCTCCGTCACAGCGACTAGACGCGGGCGAGTCGGAGCGTGGCCTGCCCGCGGATCGCGTCGTTTGTCGCCAGGGTGAGGGTCGAGGCGTTGACCGTGAACGCCACCGCCGAAAACCCGGTGAGAGCCGTGCCACCCACAGTGATCGAGCACGTGCCGGTGGAGGCGTCCGCGATGATCGACTTCCCGAGATAGTCGAACTGGACAGTGCGTCCGGTGTCGGAGACCGAGCCTTGCAGCGGGCGATCCTGCGTCAGAATCGACGCGCCGGTCGTGAGGCCCAAGTGCGAAACGTCGATCTTCTCGGCATCGGCGTTCGGATCGGTGAACTGAATGACGATATTCGTGACGGTGTACTGCGTCGCTCCCAGCCGGAGGACTGTGCCCACTCCATCATGCGGCGTATCGGCCATTTCCTAATTCTCCTGCCAGAGTATTGAGAACGTGAGTGTGACGCTATACACCGGCGGAGCGTCGCCGCCCGCCAATTGCACGAACCCGTCAGCCTCGCCATCGAGACTCACGTGCCGTATATCTATTCCTAGTTTCTGCTGCCCCCAGCCATCCAGAACGCGACGGATTTTGTCCGCCAGATCCCTTACTGCCTCGTAGGTCAACGCGTAGCAGTCGATGGCGAGCACGACGGTGGGCATTCCCATCGGGCCAGAAAGCGTCTGTTGCCGCTGTACGGCCTGCCGCCGCCACGTGACGAACGGGATCGCTGCCGTCGAGGGGGCGAGCACCGGGTAGATCCGGTCGCCGACCACGAGGGCCACCGTCGGGTCTTGCCGCAGGGCTGCCGCCACGGCCTGTTCTGGGGATTGCAGGGGCATAGTTGTGCCTAGAGGGTGTTGGTGCCGGTGATTGAGCCGGCGTCCTTGTAGCGCAGGGCGGCCCAGGCTTCGGACAGCCGCAGGGAGAGCTCACGCTGAAGGTATTCGGCAACTTGGCCTTGGGTCTGGAGCCATGCCGTCTGAACTGGCGGCTGGCCCGCGATGCCGCCTTCTGGCGTTGGCGGAATCCTGATCGGCTCGGAACTCGCCTTGAAGAACGCTTGCGGATAGGCGGGATCGGTCTGCACGCGGTTACGGTTCAGATCGCGAACCATCTTGAACGGCCCAAGCCGATTGAAGCTGCTCGCGATGTATTTCCCCTGCCCCTTCTGCACGACGTGCGGCTTGACCTCAGTGGTCGTTCCGCTAGGCATGCGGCGGGTGTGCCCTCGCCGGCTGTAGGGCTTGGTGCTTTTCTTGGAGACCACGCGAGGCTGCGTGCCGAACTCCAACCACCATTGGTGAAACGCGCGATCCGGGCCGGCGCGAACGCTGCCACCGGCGGCACTTGACGCCTGCGCCGCCCCCGCCCGGCGATAGCCGATCAGCCCGACAGCGCCGCCGTCGCGAGGATACTTCTTGATCTTCATCGCGACCGCCCGCCGCAGATTGAGCGTCGGCCCGCGCGGAGTCACTTCGCCAAGCCGCAGAAACGCCGGGTAGATCGCCTTCTCGATGGCGTCGCCGAGAACCTCGCTCGCTTCCTTATTCGGGAAGAACGACTTGATGTTCGTCTGGAGCTCGCGAAGCCCCTCAAAATTGATGTTCAGGTTGATGCCGGCGACAGCCATCACGTTGTCTCCTGGCAGATGACCTCGTGCTCGCTGCGGTTCGCGTGCTCGAGGAGCGACACGATTTCCAGCGTTCGCCCCCGCCACGAAGCCCGCATCTGCTGCGTGAGCCCGGGCACGTAGCGGCACCGAATGCGGTGGCTCATCTCGATCTGCTGCTGCCCGGCGAGCAGGAACTCGCGAGCCGACACGCCTTCGACGCTGGCCCACACCGTCGCGAAGTCAGACCACGACGCTACGCTCTCGCCGAGCGCGTTCCGCGTCTCGGTCGGCGACTGCCACGTCACCCGCTCGCGGAGTTTGCCGGCGTCGATCATGAGCCGTAGACGAGGAGGGAGTAGGTCGCGGTGCCGGTGGTCGTGCGAACCGAGAACGTCGATGCCGTCCGCTCGCTGCCGGTCAGTTCGTAGACGCCGACGCGGTTGCCAGACGCG
>Ga0214917_10001028_pt1 | contig 36615 bp, 17 predicted proteins | sample LL_1208_BB_MetaG_FD_177983 | JGI IMG/M metagenome (GOLD analysis project Ga0214917, IMG submission 177983) | Freshwater microbial communities from Lake Lanier, Atlanta, Georgia, United States - LL_1208_BB | ecosystem: Environmental > Aquatic > Freshwater > Lake | place: USA: Georgia | collected... | reverse complement strand
CCTGCAGTATAAGTATAACTGCCACCACCTGCGTAATAAGTGTATGCACCATTTCCACCGGATCCAGTATAACCACCTCCACCACCTCCACCTGACTCTATGCTAAAATTACCATTCGAACCAATACCACCAGTAGAATTAAAACCTGATTGGCCATTTTGTCCATTACTATTTCCACCGCCACTTAAAGCAATTTCCCAATTTCCACCCATTCCACCATCTCCACCTCCGGCTGTACCGTTTGGTTGCCAAAATCTCGAATAACCTCCTTTTCCGCCAAGAAAAACTGCCAAAGAAGATCCAAAGATAGAAGAGCCTCCATTTCCACCGTTCGCCGCTCCTCCTGATCCAATTGTTATCGAATAAGAGTTTCCTGAAGTTACAGATACTATGTAAGATTGAAGACCAGATCCACCTCCTCCTTGTGGACCAGTGGCGTTTCCAGAAACCCATTGACCACCGCCACCACCTCCTCCACATCCAAATACAAAAACAGTATCAACGCCAGCTGGACAAGTCCAGCTTCCATTTGATGTGAATTCTTGCTTTCTAATCTTTGGACGAGTCACCCAGGACGAAGTACCATTACCGTTTGAAGACAATACATTTAAAAGTGTTCCGGCTCCAACTGGTAAAGCAAAATCTGCGCTTACTAAATTTTTACTAGCATCTGTTTGAACTGCTCTAGAGGCCGTTAATCCAGAAACATTGGCTCCAGTTACATTAATACTAGAAGTCCAAGATGATGTTCCATCTCCATTTGATTTCACTAACTGATTACTAGTCCCAGCTCCAGAAGGAAGTGCAAAGGCGGCGTTGTAATCTGCAATCCATTTTGTAGTGCTGCTTGTTACCTCTAGATATTCTCCAGATTGAAGAACTTTAGTCGAAGCAGAATCTATCAAAACGCCGCCGGTTGTTTGAACTGTAACCGTTCCAGACGTCAATAATGATTTGACAACATAGTTCTTTCCAGATCCAGAAAGAGCTGGAAGCGTAACAATCAAGCTACTAGATCCAGTAGCAACTACCATGTAATCTGAATCTGTCAATGTTGTGCTTGTAGATATCTCTCTATAGTTAGAATTTACACTTGATTGATTTACTGCCAATGGAAAAGAAGTTCCAAGTGCAGGTGCATTTAGTGCATATACTAAATATCCACTCACCCAGCCCGTCATGCTAGGAAGAACAATATTGATATTACCTGCTGCGGTAATGTTCATAGAAAAACCAGCTGGAGGCGTCTCTCCAGAGGTTTGGTAAGAGATGTTGAAATCTGTTGCGGCTGCATTCTTAGTAAACTGAGCTTGGATATAAAATCTATAATCAACATCTGCGTTTAAATAAACCCATCCAACTACTTCGCCTGCTTCATAGCTTAATACGTTCTGTATCAAAGTAGTCTGAGAACTACCAGCAGAACCATTTAAAACTATTTGAGTTCTAAGATTTGGAAGAAGATTTACCTGACCTACTGTTAGACCAAGTTTTGGAGATATTGCAAACGTTGTTGCGTTTATAGCAGTTCCAAGCTCAACACTCATCTGTCCAACAACTGTTGGAGCAGAAGTAGATACTCTTCCGTCTGTATTGCTTAGAAAATATTTAGTCCCACCTACTAATGATCCTTGAATAGAGCCTATGCCTATGTTTGAAACCTGACCATCTGTAGTTAATTCAAACGTATTTACATCTACAACTTTAGAAACCATTCCAATAACATTTGATGTATTTGATGCTGATGCATTTGCTTTTTGATAAACACCAGAGGAATCTAAATATAGGACTTCGCCTATTACAAATCCATGATTATTTTTTGTTACTCTAATTATATTTACATCTGCACCAGAATTTGTGTTTCCAGTAAACTGATAGATATGTTCGTTTGAAACAGTTCTTATTGTTCCACCTTCATTCTTTAAAACAATCATCCCAATTGGAAAAGTATTAGAACCTAAGGCAGGTAGAGTTGCAGTACTTTCTATTGTACTCTGAGCTCCAAAAGATAAAATGATCTTACCATCTGAATTTAAAGATAAGATCATTTTTCTAAAATTACCAACCGTTATGGTTAATGTGTAGGATTGATCAAGAATTGTTCCAGAAATAGTTCCGCCATTTGTACTTGGTATTGTAAAACTACCGCCTGTAAAAGTGGGAATCTTATCTTGAAAAGGTGGAATAGATCTTTGTCGTTTATGACCGGTTGAATTAGTAGAATCAAAAGTCTGCACAATATTAGAATCTACATAAACTGTTCTAGTTGCTGGAGTATCAGCTCTTAATCTAATAGGCGGTGTTAGCTCATCATTTATGAGATTAAGTATAGAATCCAGACGAAGATCTAAATCTTCACTTACTTGATCAAGTTTTTCTCTTTGACGAGATTGGCGATTATCTAACTTATTCTTAATTGTCATCTTCCACCCTAAATACAAACGGGAAGCGACAAGTATGACGATACTATCTCACGACTTGTTAGCTCCCCAAGTGTGTGTCTATACTATATTATCATAAAAACTGTTATTCTAATTCTTTATTTGATTTTTGCTTGTTGGGGACTTGGCTGAATATGCCTTCTGCTGCATTTCCAAGTGCCAATGAAGTAGACACTATAACTAAAGCACCTACTACATCAGCCTTGACAACAAGTCCAAGTACAAGTAGATAAGTCATTGATACTACTGCAATCAATGTTCTTCTTGAGTATAGTATTTTTAACATTAGGAATTCCCTCCCAAACTAACTCTTTTACTATATATAAGAGCATTTTTATTATCTATAAAAACATAATTACTTATATTTTGATTATTGTAACTAGTAAAACTTCCACCAACATATACTTTATAAGAATCTATGCCTATTGACCAAACAGTTGCTCCACTATTAAAACCTATAGATGTATTAAAGGAGCTGCTTAAAGTAGCTGTGTTTTTATCTACGCTAGCCAGTGCTTTGGCAGATGATCCTTTATAACTGGTAAATGTACCACCTATATATAAATTATCACCATCTAATACCATAGAATTAATTTGATTATTAAATCCACTGATAGTGCTAAAGCCAGTTCCACTAGTGTCAACTTCTATAGCGGTGTTTTTGTCTATTTTTGCGATATATTGTCTAGTATTGCCTTTATATGTACTAAAATTACCAGCTACATATAGATTGTTTCCGTCTAAGATCATAGAATTGATTTGATTATTAAATCCATTAGTTAAAGAAGTGTTAAAAATAGAATCTAATTTTCCAGTTGTTTTATTAATTTTTGCTACGTAGTTTCTAAATCCAGCATCGTCTTTATAATAAGTAAAATCACCACCAACACTTAGTCCATATGTGTTAATCGATAATGATCTCACTTGATTGCCAAATCCAATAGCAGTACTAAAACCAGTGCCATCTGCATCAATCTCTGCAGCGGTGTTTTTGTCTATTTTTGCGATATATTGTCTAGTTAAGCCTTTATAAGTAGTAAAGTTACCGCCTACATATAGATTGTTGCCGTCCAATGCAATTGAGTTTGTGAAATTATTAAAACCAGAACTAGTGTTAAAATTAGTATCTATAGTTTCAGTGTTCTTATTTATTTTTAATATTCTTTCACTTTTTCCATAATTGATAAAAGAACCTCCAGCATATATGACTGTAGAATTTACATCTATAGCATAACCAACACCACATCTTAATCCATTGTTGTTGTTAAAAACCGTATCTATTGTATAATTTGTTCTATTTATTTTTACAATATTTCTGGCACTTGTACTTCCAACAGTCCAGAATCTTCCTACTGCATATATATATAAGTCATCTACTGCTATTTTATTTACCTCATAGCCTGTAAATTTATCATAAATAGTTGATGCAGTGGTTTTATCTATTTTACTAATTCCATTTGAATATGCAATATAAAGATCAGTGTCTTTATTTTTTATATCATATACAGGAGATGTGAAAGAATTGACATTAAAAGAAGAGTCTAATATGCCAGTTGTTTTATTAATTTTAACAATATTTGATTTATTTATGTTGAAATTAAAGACAGGCTTATAAACAACAAATCCACCACCTGCAAATAAACTAGTACCACTCAATGCTAGTGTTGAAACTTGACCATTGAATCCGTTCGTTACACTAAAACCACTATTATTAGCATCAACCTCTAAAGCTGTTGTTTTATTAATCTTTACTAGATATGATCTAGTCGAACCTTTGTAACTAGTAAAGGTACCACCTACGTATAGATTGTTTCCGTTCAGTGCCATTGAATAAACATATGCATTATTAAAACCAAGATCTGTACTAAAACCTGTTCCATTTGCATCTACTTCTGTTGCGTTTGTTTTGTTTATTTTAACCAAACCAGGCCGAGTAGATCCTCTAAAAGTTGTAAAAGCACCACCTATATATAGATTGCTTCCGTCTAACAACATTGAATAAACAGAGTTATTGAATCCACTAGCAATACTAAAACCACTACCATTTGCATCTACTTCTGCAGCAGTAGTTTTATCTATCTTAACTATAAAATATCTAGTTAGACTTTTGTATGTACTAAAATTACCAGCTACATATAGATTGTTTCCGTCTAAGATCATAGAATATACATAGCTATCGAATCCACTAGTAGTACTAAAACCAGTGCCGTCTGCATCAACCTCTGCAGCAGTTGTTTTGTCTATTTTTACGATGCGTTGTCTAGTAAGACCTTTGTAGGCATTAAAAAAACCACCTACATATAAATTATTGCCATCTAAGATCATAGAACAAATTTCAGCAGTTGTTCCTAATGCAGTAAAACTATTAGTAATACTAAAATTAGTATTATCTGCATCAATCTCTGCAGCAGTTATTTTACTTATTTTTACAAGTCCACCTCTACTTTTTCCTTTATATGATGTAAACCATCCACCTACATATAAATTATTTCCATCTATTATCATTGAGTTTATTTTAACACTGTTTAACAAAGGACCAAATCCATCACCAGGATCGAAAGTTGTATCCAATGCTCCAGTTGTTAAATTTATTTTTGCTATTTTATTTCTAACAACACCGTTGTACATGGTGAAATAACCACCTACGTACAAATCGTTACCATCTATTATTGAACAGGTAACTGTTCCGTTGAAGGCAATGTTTGATATTGTGGATTTTGTATTTGAATAATTAGCAGAAAGAGTGTCTATATCTAAACAAGATCCTCTTAGTGTTTTTGTGTTGTCCAAGGTGTCTGTGTATTTAAAATCACCACCCACATATATGAAATCGCTATCTGTCTCTATTGATCTAACACTTCGTGATAGGTTTGATAAAAATATATTTTTACTAGCGCTATCTACAATGTATTCTGCTGTATTTTTGTTTATTTTTATAAAATTTTCTACTTGTGTATTTTTGTATCTAGTAAAATTACCACCTACATATACATAGCTAGAATCAAAATTTAAGTAATAAGGAATTCCATAATTAGAATCAAAACCAGTTAAAGTATTAAAATTAAAATCTACAGCCCCAGTTGTTTTATTTACTTTGATAATTCTTTTTGCACCGTATCCACCACTAGATGTGTTCGCATATTCAAAGTCACCACACATATATATAGAGCTGCCATCTAAAACAATAGATGTAACTGAAGTTATTCCTCCTGTTCCGCCTGATAAACTTAAAATAAAATTAGTATCTCTAGTTCCGTCTATTAAATTTATTTTAACTATATTTCCAACATATTCACCATTGTAGTAATTAAAAGAACCGCCAACATACGCGTAATTTTCATCTAAAACACAACAATAAATATTTTCATTACCATCTGAATAATTATTTGAATTAGTAAAATTAGATCTTATTAAACTAGAAAAAATTTCTCCAGTTGTTTTATTTACAACAGTTCCCTTAAAAGATCTTGATTCAGTCGCATTTCCAATCACGTCAAAATCACCAGCTATATAGATAGAATCAGAGTTTATTTTCATATCATAAACAGAACCTTGAGTATACAAAGCGCTAGGTGATGGCGATGCATCTTTTAAAATCTTGTAATTTTTAGCATTCATTGAACTTGTGAAAAATGGATTTGCATTATTTTTATCTATCTTCACGAATCGATTGATGCTGTCGTATGATTTATAAGTATTAAAAAGACCACCTACATAAAGATTATTGTTACTTATCACTATCGAATAAACAGTATTGTCGAACCCACTAATAGTACTAAAACCAGTTCCACTAGTATCTACTTCTGCAGCAGTTGTTTTATCTATTTTTACAACACGTTGTCTAGTATTGCCTTTGTAGGTTGTAAAATTACCACCTACATACATATTGCTGCCGTCTAACGCCATAGAATATACATTGCTATCAAATCCACTAATAGTACTAAAACCAGTACCATCTGCATCTACTTCTGCGGCGGTGGTTTTATTTATTTTTGCGACATAGTATCTATTCAAACCTTTATAAGTAGTAAAATTACCACCTACATATAGATTGTTTCCATCTAAGACCATTGAGTAGATATAAGAATTAAAACCATTTAAAAGACTCCATGCAGTACTAAAACCAGTACCATCTGCATCTACTTCTGCAGCGGTTGTTTTGTCTATCTTAACTATATATCGTCTGTTTTTTGTTTTGTAAGTTGTAAAATAACCACTTACATAAAGATTGTTGCCGTCTAAAATCATAGAATAAATTTCAGCTGCAAAACCGCTTGAATAAAATCCACTAGTAGTACTAAAACCAGTACCATCTGCATCTACTTCTGCAGCGGTTGTTTTGTCTATTTTTACAATACCCTGTCTGTTTTTTGTTTTATAAGTGCTAAAATAACCACCTACATATAGATTGTTTCCGTCTAAGATCATTGAAGATACGCCGGAATCAAATCCACTAATGGTACTAAAACCAGTTCCATTGGTATCTACTTCTGTAGCAGTGGTTTTATCTATTTTGACTATAAATTGTCTAGTTAGACCCTTATAAGTAGTAAAGTTACCGCCTACATATAGATTGTTTCCGTCTAAGATCATTGAGGTTATGCCGGAATTAAATCCGGAACCTGTGTTAAAAGTAGTATCTAACTGACCTGTTGGTATGTATATTTTTGCTATTTGATTTGCTGTAATATTGTTATAAGTACTAAAGCTACCACCCACATATATATAATCACCATCCACTATTGAACAAGAAACAGAATTGTCAAAAAGAGATATGTTTTTTAAAGAAAGATTTATTTTATAAAAACCGCTTAAATTAGTTGTCGTTTTATAGGAGGTAAAAGAACCTGCAATATAAAGCTTCTCGTCTACTATGGATATAGATTTAACTGTTCCATTAAATCCACTAGTGGTACTAAAACCAGTATTATTTGTATCCACTTCTGCGGCGGTAGTTTTATCTATTTTTACGATACGTTGTCTAGTAAGACTTTTATAAAAAGTAAAAAATCCACCTACGTATAGATTATTGCCATCTATTGCCATAGAACTAACTTCATTATTAAAACCACTAGCAGTACTAAAACCCGTTCCATTTGCATCTACTTCTGCAGCAGTTGTTTTGTCTATTTTTGCGATATATTGTCTAACATTTGCTTTATAAGTAGTAAAGTTACCACCCACATATAGATTGTTGCCGTCTAAAATCATTGAAGATACATATGAATTAAATCCAGTTCCTGGACTAAAAGTAGTATCTAACTGACCTGTTGGTATGTATATTTTTGCTATTCGATTTGCCGAAGTATCGTTATAAGTAGTAAAAGCACCACCTACATATATATAATCACCATCTACTACAGAGCAATAAACAGCACCATTGAAATAAGATCTATTAACAGATGAAACTAAAGATGCATCATTTTTATCTATCAAGGATCCACGACTGGATTTTGAAGTCAAATTATTTGTTATGGATGTAAAGCCACCGCCTAAATAAACACTATTAGAATCAATTGCTAATGAATTAATATAACCATTTGGATAATTTTTATTAAAAATAATATCTTCGGGCAAACTTGTCAATAACAGTGAAGTGTTTTTATCTATTTTAGCCAAAAAATTCTGGCTTGTTCCTTTATAATTTGAAAAACTACCTGCTACATAAATAGCATTTCCATCTATTGTCATAAGCTTAACATCAGAATCAAATCCATTAGCAGTACTAAAACCAGTGCCGTCTGCATCAACTTCTGCGGCTGTAGTTTTATCTATTTTTATAATACGGGATCTGGAGTTTCCTTTATAAGTAGTAAAACTACCGCCTACGTATAGATTGTTACCATCTAAAGCAAGAGAATAAACTGGAAAACCAGCTGATACGCCATTATTGCCAGCTATATTCGAATTAAAAGTATTGATTATAGAACCTTTTTTGGATATCTTCAACAAATTCCAGATTCCAGTAAAAGAGCTATCATTTTTATAATTTGAAAAATCACCACCTAGATATACTTTGTCATTGTAAGAAGAAATTGTTCTAACTGCATTGCTAAATCCACTAGTAGTACTAAATCCACTACTACTAGCATCTACTTCTGCAGCAGTTGTTTTGTCTATTTTTACGATACGCTGCCTAGTGTTTCCTTTATAAGTATTAAAATTACCACCTACATATAAACTATTGCCATCTAAGACCATAGAATACACATAACTACTAAATCCACTAGTGGTACTAAAACCAGTTCCATTGGTATCTACTTCTATAGCAGTGGTTTTGTCTATTTTGACTATAAATTGTCTAGCTACACCTTTATAAGCAGTAAACTGTCCACCAGCATATAGATTATTGTTATCCAATACCATGCAATTTATCTGACCAGTGGATCCAAAGGCGCTTGTTGTACTAAAGCCAGTTCCATTAGTATCTACTTCTGCAGCGGTGGTTTTATCTATTTTGACTATATGTTGTCTAAGGTTTAACTTATAAGAACTAAAATAACCACCTACATATAAATTGTTTCCGTCTATTGTCATAGAATTAACTTGAGCAGTTCCTGAAATACTAAATCCATTATTGGTACTAAAGCCAGTTCCATTAGTATCTACTTCTGCAGCAGTGGTTTTATCTATTTTGACTATACATTGTCTAGTTAAACCTTTGTAAGCAGTAAACTGTCCACCTACATATAGATTGTTTCCGTCTATTATCATAGAATTAACTTGAGCATTGAATCCACTAGTAGTACTAAAACCAGTACCATCTGCATCTACTTCTTCTGCTGTGTTTTTATTTATTTTTATCAAACCCTGACGAGATTTTCCATTATATAGACTAATTGCTCCGCCAATGTATAAATTATCTCCATCTATCGCCAATGAATAAACATTACTAATACCAGAAAATAATTTGAAAGACGTATCTAATTGACCAGTTGGTATGTGTATTTTAGCAACACCATTTACAGTTGCATCATTGTAGGAAGCAAAACCACCACCAACATATATATAATCACCATCTACTACAGAACAATAAACAGCACCATTGAAATAAGATCTTAAGAACGCAGAAGGGAATAATGCAGTTGTTTTATCTAGAACAGTTCCGTTTCTTGATTTTATATTTCCAATATCTGTTACTGTTGAAAAACTACCACCAATATAAAAATAATCAGAATCTTGAACCTGAGCGTAGGTAGTTCCATTTATTTGCAAATTTGCAAAAGGAAAAAATAGCTGCTTACTTAAATTTCCATGTAAAGTAGGGACAGAGAACATTTCTATATTTCCCCATTTTAAAAAGTAGTATTTCCAGAAATATTAAAAACATTTGCTGCATATGACATTACAGATAAACTTCCATGCTGGGCAGATATCTTTAAACCATTTACTGAATTTAAAGTTGTTCCACTTGCGACCATTGAAACTTGCCCGCTTCCAACTTGAATCACTACACAGTTGAAACCAACCGGCAATCCTGTAGGAATAGTTATATTAAGCGAAGAAGAGCTGTTTGCAATAATTACTCTTCCATTGTCAAGTGAAGACATTAAGTATGAAGTAGTTATTGTGTTTACTGAACTTGGATTCAAAGCATACCCTGCTGCTGCTACTGTATCAGTGGGAGCAATTGTTCCGCTAGTTCTCCACTCTAAAGCAGAAGTTCCATTTGTCGCTAAAACTTGTCCAACTGTTCCATCGCTAACAGGAAGTGTCCAGGTTGTGTCTACAGAAAGAGAATCTGCAGCCTTTAGCGCAACATAATTAGATCCGCCATTTTCTTTTAATCTTATAGATCCACCAATTCCACCAAAAGCTTCTACTACTAATGTTTTTGATATGGAATCTGGAAATTGAGTAGATGTTAGTTGACTGCTGCTATTTAATGTAGCGACTCCAGATGCGGCGCCTTTATCTGTTGCCGGCACTACATAGTTCTTCATAGCTTGAACAGACGCCGCCTGATCAGTCTGAATGCCTGTTGTACTATTTACAACAGCTGCTGTTTTAGCTCTAGTGTCTGAATAGTACAAACGCGTGGTTCCAGGTGTTGTGTCTTCTGGGACATTTGCTGTTGAAAAATTAGTAGGAAGTTGATTTGATGTTATTTTATTTCCATCAGAAGAAATAACAACAGTCCCATCTGCATCAGGTATTGAGATAGATCTATTAGAAGTAGCTTGAGATACTATTTCAATATTAGAAGAATTACTTGGTGGTGTTATTTGAACTGTTCCAGGTTTGTTGGGTGCTTTTATCTCCCAGCTATTTCTAGAATTACCAACATGAACAAAACCAGTTATCGAACCACCTTCTTCAATATGTACACCGGCGCTGTTTCCAGATCCAGCAACGCCTCCAACGTTTAAATTTATATCTTTATCTGCAACATTTAAATTAGTAACACCAATATAGTTAACACTGCCATTAATGTTGACTGTGTCTCCAGTTTGTCCGATGTTTATAGTAGAAACACCCGTTCCAGTACCTATATTTATTTCAGAAGTATGATCGCCAGTTCCAATGTTGACTTTATGTGAATAGGGTGTGGTTCCAATATTAAGTTCAGAATTGTCAACTGTAGACTCTATGCCAGTTTGATTTGCGAAAGTTATATTTCCAGAAACTGCACTTCCAGTTTTTGCTACTGCATAGTTCTTTACAGCCTGAACAGAAGCTGCTTGATCAGTTTCAGAACCAGTTGTTGTATTTACAACAGCTGCCGCTTTTGCTCTACTGTCTGAATAGTACAAACGTGTAGTTCCAGGTGTTGTATCTTCTGGAACGTCTGCAGTTGTTAAAGAAACATCTCCAGTTTTTGTATTTACGGATAAAACACTTGCTCCAATCCATCCGGTTCCATTGTATACATAAACTATTCCATTTATAGTTACTGCATCACCTTGTTTTAAATTTGGAATAGCATTTGCTGATGCTAAATCAGGGTAGGTTGGTATATTTAAGCCACTTTTTATTTTATAAAAATCGTTAGCCATAGATCACTTCCTTATATAGGCATAAGTGATAGGTCATATTTTATTACTTTACTTTGTCCAGCAGGATCAGAAAAGCTTAAAATACCACTATTATTTATAGTAAAAGACACATTTGCAGAATCGCCGCCTGATGCTTGACTCATCTTCCAAGTTAATCCATTGTTAGAGCCAATTAAATGAAATGTTTCTGCTAAGTTTGAAGATGCAACAAATACAGAAACATGACCTATAAAACTTCTGTATACTAATGGATCAACTGTTAAAACGGAACCAGCAGTACTTGAGCTAGACATTTCTCCAGCAAGAACTGGGTTTCTAGATGCCCAAAATAAAGAACCGGATCCGTTTGTTGATAATATCTGACCATTTGTTCCATATGAGTTTGGAAGAGAAAAGGTAATATTAGAAGAAACAGAAGACGGAGCAGATAGCCCAATGTATGAAGATGAAGAGTTTGATTCATATAGTTTTATTTTTCCATCTTCAATAACAACATCTTTTGATGGACTTGAGAATTTAGAACTTCCTTCAACATTTAAATTAAAATTATCACCAAAATCAACGTTTCCGATTTCTAATTTTCCAGTTATCTGAAGTGCAGTGTTGGATCCTGCATTCAATACAATCGGATCACCTGATGCAATTGTTACTAAAGACCCTGCGTTATATGCACTTTGAAGTGTTGCAAAATTAGATGTTTCTGCAAAATAAACACCACCGGAAGAAGCTATTCTAAAAGTAAGAACATCGCCTATTACTAAATTTTGCTGTATAATAATTTTATTAGTAGTATCATAATTAGCTGTTACTACAGGCTCTGTCCAATCTGTTCCTAATACAAGTTTCTGACCGTTTAAGTAAACTTCTAACTGACCAGATCCTTTTATGTACAGTTGTAATTCATTGTTGTTTCTAGTGTCATTTGGAAGAACAATTTCCGAACCAGAAGATATTGTTGTTGTAACTTCATAATTTTCTTCATATATATTCCCAACTGATTGAGAATGATTTGTAGTTACCAAACCTAAGTTTTCTAATGTATATATAACAAACACATCTTCATCCACTGGGACATCTGATTTGCTTGTTATATATAAGGAGCCATTTGCGTCGGTATCTTGATATGTTGAACTTGTTTGTATGTTATTGAATGTTTTAGCCACTGCTCTGTTAATTCTTAACCAAACTGATTGTCCGTCTGATATGGTTCTTTGAGCTGTTGTTAGTTGATTTATAGCATAAGCATCTATCTTATTGGTTATAGAAGAACCATTCATCGATATTGTTATTTCTGCGGATGTCGATGGGCTTCTATAGTAGATATATCCTGCAGATGAAGTTGTTGCACAAAAAGCAACTCCAGCTTTGTCTATAAGTGTTATATTTTTGTTTTGAGCATTCTCGTGATCGTTGCTAGTCCATGAACTGGAATTTTTAATCTCAACACCATCCCAGGAATAGACGGACGTTCCGCTAAATCTATAGAAAAGAATTATCTTGTTTTCTTCTAGTAGATATGGATTGTATAGAGACTCTACAACAGGGGTGATTGAAGTTCCAACTTCTCTTCCAACTGTGGCAACTACTGCACTATTAGTTGGAAGAGTGAAGTTAGATATGACTATTGTCTGCTGCAAAGATCCAGGTTTTTCTATAAAAAGATCTCCGCCAGATGGTGTTAATATCTGATTAGATCCAGAAGTTTCGTTTCTAAATACAACTCTATTTCCAACTATAGAACTTCTGTCTTGAACTCTATCCGCCATCATTGAGGTTAGTTTAGAGACTCTTTCAGTTAGACTATCACTAGGACTTGAGTTGAAGTTTTCAAACCCTTCGAGCGTGCCATATCCATTTGGAACAAAATATGCTGGATTGTTTTGAGCTAAAGAAGTCATGCCAATGAAGTTTAGTATATTTTTACTATCAGGCTCATTGATATCAAGAGACTCTCCTTGAATAACTCTTGCTGCTCCAAATTCAGTCCTTAAATTAATTCTTGCGCATGAAGCAGTTCCAATAGCCCCTACAGCTGTGTTCGCATTGTATGGAATTTGAAATTGAGTATCACTTCTAACATTTATTAAATATCTACCGTTATTGTATGAGTCATACAGACTGCCAGTGTTTTCTATAACTACAGTTTGATTTGATTCGAAACTATGATTAGCAGATTCTAATTCATACCCATAATCCGTAGACCTTGCAGCAGTAGTCACAACTGCCCAACTAACAGTAGCGTTCGTCTGGCTTGTTGTTGGGAACGTTCCAGTTGTTTCTATTATCACAACATTTGCAGATTCAACCTCAACTTGATATGTTCCGTTGTAGCTAGATGCATTTGCAACAACAACTCTGTCACCGTCTAATAGACCGTGTGATATCATTGTTATCTTTGCTCTTTTTGTATCAGAATTATCTATAGTAATGCCAGTTTTATAGGATGAGGTTATGCTCGCTATTTTTTCAATAGTATCTGAACGATTTGCAAGCCAATAAAACTGACCACCTAAAAGCCAAGGCTCCGAATCTGATCTAGATGCTATTTGAATATCATCGTTTGCATATTCGCCTTTTGTATACACAGCAGAAGAAAATTCTGTTGTTCCTTGATAAGTCCCACTAAGTATTACAGAAACAGCAACATTTGCAGACGTTGGACTTCCAGTTCCGTTTTGACTCGCTCTAAAATCTTCAACTCTTAAGTATAAATTGTCATTATCACTTAATTTTTTAATCCAATCGCCTTTAGATAGATACTCAAAAGAACCCTCTGGTCCATTTATATATGCTGCTCCGTTTTTAAATTCAACTTGATTACCTAAAGAATTGATGCGCTTTCCTCGTACCATCTCGATAAACATTACTTCTTCATTCTGAAGCTGCTTGCCGGTGGTTGCGTTTTTTCTAATTATAATATCTCGAGGATCATTCATCTTTCTATAAACAATATCCTCAGACCAAGTAACTTTTCCAGGCGTCGAACCATCGTGCGTCCATTTGCCTTTTGATTTAATTGAACTTCCAACTGTATCATCGAATAGGTTTAATAAGTTTATTGTAGGGGCAGATTCGTACCAATATGTAGTGCCAGAAAGCTCTAGCAGCTTTGTCATCACAGCATCCATCCACTCTTTTAATGAGAAGATGTTTTTATCGCCGCCAAAGAATGGAGTTGGAGAGGTTGAATCATCAACAGATATCGGTGGCTCATCTCTAGAATAGCTAGCACTTGGCAATGATCTAAAGGTATAGCTACCAATTTGATCTGGAGAGACGCCTCCAGTTCCAAGTCGAAACATCATGTTTCTACAGTCAGTTATTTTAGTTATGGTAGAACTTCCAACTTCAATTTTTGCAATTGGAATAGTCCCTTCTGGAAAGGTCGAAACAGAAATTCCAACCTCAACCCTTAATACCGACTGAGTGTTGACAATTTGATTAAATTCACCACCTTCTCCGCTGTTTAGGTCGACGTCCCAAAACGCTCTACTATCTGGCGCATAGCCTTTAGATGTTAGAGTTAAATATACATAATTTGTTGCATTTGTTCTTAGATCGGGAACAAGCGGTGCAGCAAGCGGATGTCCTTCTTGTAATCCGTAAAAAAAACTGCCAGCAGAAGATTGTGGGTTGTATAAAACAGAATCAGCCACACGAATAGATACGCTTCTTGTGTTAATAGAAAGAGGGGCATCGATTATCTCAAATCCTTTCAGAACCATTGGAGTTGTTCCGACAAGAGATTTGATTAGATTTTTAAAATCAGACGAGACATACGACTCGATTGCTAAAATATCAGGCAAATCAACACGTTGCTGAGAGCCAATTAACAATCGAGATAATACAGCCATTTTAAAACTCCATCAGTTACTTAAATATAAATTCAAGTATGAACCTTAATAATTATACATTGTATTTTCTTAATCTAACACTTATCCATATAAGTCATATTCAGAGTATACGACCTCAGGATATCTAATAATATAACGAAGATAAACGCCTACACTTTTAACAGATGATATCAGTTGCTTCAACACTTCTCTAGCTGCACTTGGATCTGAAATATAAAAAGCATATTCTTTACCAAGACCGCCAAGAACCTGCGCTCCTTTTCTTCTTATTGCGACAACATTAGATCCTGCCGAGTGATTGTATTGAAAGACATACGCAGGATCCATTACTATCGTAGAATCTGATGCTTTATACAAATATCTGACAGGTCCTTCTTGAGTCTCTAATCCATAATCAAATATTAAAAAACCTTGCTCAATAGGTATGTTGTTAGCAGGATCTACTTGTAAATTTAAGATTATATTCCCTGATTTTATATCTACTGTAGTTTTAGCGATATAAGAAGACAGCACAAATGGCGCACCAGTGTCCCACAACATTGGTCCAATTATATTGGTATTAGACAATGCTGACGCTAAGCATACCTTGCTTCCATTGGTAGCCAAGCCTATAGATTCCCCTCTAGCGATTCCACCAGTAGAGTTTTCAGTAGGGCCAAAAGATTTGTATTTAAAAGAATTGCTTGAAACGTCATATATCTTCCATATGCCGTTAAAATTAGATCCAGTCGATACTTCGTATATGTATATGGATTGATTTTCTACAAAATTATGGTTATTTAATGTTGTTACAGTTACAACATTTTCTGAATCTCTTTGAATGCTTGAGATATTGAATTCAAAAACATCTGATAACTCGGGCAGGCCTGGTGTTATTCCATTTAATACATTTCCATTCTTATTGGCATAGCTGAAGTACAACTCACGATGATCATATCTGCCTTCTATTTTTTTTGAAGATATAAAATCTTCTGTCAGAGTTTCTATATGCATCTTAAGTTCTTCTGAAGGCTCTAATAAAAAGCATCCAGAAGAGGGCCATTCTGATGCATCGTCTATCTCTATACTGGTATCTGAGACTCTGCTTGTCATACTTGAAACTAAACCGTTTAAATGAGCAGAACCTTTTAATCTTCTTCTAACAACTGGCGGTGTTGCTGGCATCTCTATTACTATTTCACCGGGAGATGTTTCCCACACTATTGATCTATTGTCTCTTGTATAGACTACACTTTTTCTAGGTGAGATGAATCTGACAAAATATCCTGGGTTTGCGGAATGATCAAAAACTCCTTGTGTTGACAATAGATTTGTAAATTTAATAGAATTATTACTAAGATCAATCTCTTTAATTATAAAACTTCCACTGTTTTTAGTGTACGTAGGCATGTCTATTATCGCAATGTCGCCTACTTGTATTTTCTCAAGTCCTACGGGTGAGCTTGTCTGCATGATGACAGTATCACCTATCTTAACGGTATTCCAGATTTCACCAGAGTTTGGCCCTGATCCAGATCCCTCTATAAAACCTGGAAAGTTGATTGATATATTAGCTCTACCGCCAACAATCTCAACTGATCCTTTAGATCCTATTGTTTTGCTAAAAATTCTTATAAACTTCTTTTTTTGTATACGATTGTCAAATGCAACTGCAAAAGAATTCTTTGCTTGACGATTTATTATCGCAACAACTTCATCCACTGTTGCATTCGATATATCCTCAAAGTCTTCTTGTTTGAAGTATATTTCTTCTAAATTATAATTGTCTACTAAATAAGCCAATTCCCAGCCATCTTTAAGTAAGAAAGGTTCACTTACAGCAGACTCTACAAAAGCAGTTGTAGATTCTTTGAAGAAGAATATATCCAATAGTTGATCAAAAACTATTTTTACTTGCTTTGGTTGATACGCCAATATAGGTATGTATTTTCTCATCGTCTCGTCGTCCATTCCCACGACTCTTGGACGATTTATTTTTAAGTTAGATGCTAATTTATCAATGTAAGGTCTACTAGATGAACTTATGAAAAATTGCTTACGAACCTCTTGGACCAGATCAGCTACATCCTGATCTGACTCTCCTATGGCTTCTATTAAAGCTTTCCAATTAGGATTAGACTGGACTCTGAAATATGGATTCAGATTGTCTGCTAAGAAATCTTTTGCTTTACGATTATTTGCCATAAAAACCTCAAGACAAGCTTATAAGATCTGGTGATATAAATGCTTTCTGATCATCGTCTATGGCAATTCTTTCATTTGTCGGAGCTGGATTTGTAAATGTTACAGCATTTACTCCATTTATAGACATTGCTCTTGCTATAATCTCAGAAAGAATAACATCTTGTCCAACTCCCAATGAGTTTATATAATTGATTATGGTTGACTTTATATCATTGGATATATCTGTTAAGTTTATACCATCTCTAGTAGTTACATCTATAGTTATTTCTATTGGCTTGATCAAAGGAGGAAGAACTTCTATCAAAGATCCTACTGCCCTTCTTCCCGGATAACTGGCTGCATCTGGTTCGTGTCCATCTATAATTCTCTGAACAGTTTGCATGAGACCCGTGTAATAGACATATCCATCTACGCCAGATGTTACTCCGACATCAAAACCTAATTTGCCTAATGACTGTATCTTCGATCCATATAGATCACTTATTTTATTCACTTGATGAATTGGTTTTAAATACAAAACTCTTTGATTTACGTTGAATTCATTTATAGCCGCATGTTCTACTGATCTTATAGATTCATACTTATAGTTTTCGTTTTCAAGTATATAAAAACCATCTTCGTTAGACGACAAGCTAATACCTGATTGAGAAACAGCACCCGAATTATATACTCTGACAAATTGTGATTTAGAATTTGGTTTTGTTCCATATTCTTTTATTGTAAAAACACCAGAATTAGATGTCTTAAACCAAGTCGGATTTGACAGATTATCTATTATTAAAGAATCTCCAGCAACAACAGAATCCGCTGAATAGAAGATGAAATCGTCTTTGCTGTCAAGATAAATACCTTTTCCTATGTCATTTTCTTGATCTAAAGCAACACCCTCTGAAGCGGAATCGGATCCGCGATATCTAGAGCCAATTGTAATCGAAGTAGCAGTTAAAGGATCTCCAGTGTTGAATCCTATTACTTGAACTAGATAATCATTTTCGTCTTCTTTTTTCTTTACCCAATCCCCTAAAGACAGATTTGCAAAACAACCCGCAACACCTGTTACTTGGGTTGCATTGGCCTGCCATATAACTGGAGTATCTAAATTGTTTATTTTCTTGAATGTGTTCAACTCTTCTTTAAAGTTTGGATTTTCAATTATAAATGAATTATTATCTATAGCTAAAATTCTAAAGAAGCCATTGTTTACAGATGAGAAAGTAGATCCACTTATTTTTACATAATCATCAACAGCAATGCCGCAGTCTGTAAAATAAGGACTATCTCCATCTGTTCTACTTATTCTTACTAAACTATTAAAACCTAAACTTTCTATCTTGTATCTTGTTCTTGTTTTTTCAGATTTTAAAGCAACAGCTCCAGTATATGCTCCATCTGCTGCTGAAGTTGAGAATTTAAAAGAGGAAATGCCCGGAGTTTCAGTTATAGTTTGATTTCCATTTAGATTAGTGTTTGCGCAATCAGATATCTGTACAACTTCCCCTAATCCAAATCCATGAGAGACATCGGTTAAAGCAGTTGCAATTCCACTTGAAACTGTGATGTTTTTTATATAAATATAAGATGTATCTTTTGTTCTCCATCTAATCCCCATGGATGGAAAAACTTCTACATTGCCACCTGTGGTTGGCATCGTAAATGAAGAAACTGCAACTCCATTTGGATTCACAACGTCGATGTATCTTTGTTGAGCATTTACTGCTATAATTGGAAAATTAGAAATCTCACCATCACCCGTTAATTGAGATTGGTTTCTTATGTTAAAATTAGTTATGAAACCAGAACCATCTCCCCAAACACCCAAAACATCGCCAGGCGAAACATCTTCTAAACTAGTTGCTGATTTCTGAGAAGATATGAATTTATATGAAAAAGTAGTACCAGCATTAACTAATGCGGATTGTATTGCAGAAACAATAGTATTTGGAGTATCTGTACTTAGTACATCAACTCTTATTTTATTTGTTGCACTTGTGTAAGGTGTTCCATTTGGCTGCGTTGAGTTTGCGTTAATAGAAAACCAAACTGCAAAACTATAACCTAATTCATTTTGAAACGTAAAATAATCACCTTGATTAGGAACACTGTTTACAGATATATTAAAGGTTAATTTAGTACTAGCTGTTCCATTTGAAATATTAAAAACCTCAAGTGCAGTAGTTCCAGGAGTCGATCCGCTAGAAGGATATTCATTTGGAAGAGTTGATACTACTCCATTTGATGTAGATGTTATCTGCACACTTCCACCTGCTTCGTTGTGCTCCCATCTCCACACTGTGCCCTGCTGAACACCATACGTAGAGGCAGATACGTCTGTCACTTTCCAAGATGTGAAATAGCTAGAATTGATTTGTTTTTTATTTAATACATACTCAGTGTCATTGTTTGTAGATATCTCAACGTCAATAGTGTCTGTTGACTTCAATCTAGATAATCTTTTTGCTGGTTTTTCATTATATATTCTTACCAAGTCACCGGTGTTTATGGTAGAAGGATATGCAGAGGTTTTTATCTCAATCGTGCCATCAGATACTTGAGCATCTCCGAATATACTAAACTCACCTAAATTAGCCCTTCCACCAACGACCTCAACAGATCCAGATGTTCCAAGTTTCTTAGACTTTATCTGAACCCTTCTAAACTTATTAGAAATATCTACATCTGCAACAATTGGAAGTTGAGACAGCGCTTTGTGACTTAGATGATGTTTTACATTTTTAACTGTCTTAGGGAGGAGTTTGAAAAACTCACCAAGATCACCCGTATCTGAGTTTGGACATGTTCTCATGTCATAATTGGATGATTGATTTTGCAATGTTAATTGTTTTTTTAATGTAAAATGTGGACTCACATTGCTGAAGGTTTTTACAAAAGATTCGCCGTCAAACAGATTTATCTGAGAATTTCCAACAGAATGTCCATAGCCAACTGGCGATGTTTCTTCTTTTGTGATCTTTGTAAATTTACCAGAACTTAAACCAGTAATTGGAACTGCATTTATTACTGAAGAATTTTGTGTTATATATGTTGCTATCGTTTGGCAATCATTTTCTATTAATGGAAATACTTTGATGCCTGGAGCAGATGAGATTGTTTCATACTCATCGTCAACACCGGCTTGAGCTGTTGAAACAGTGAAGCCAGAGGTTTGAGCATTTCCAGCTGAAAGCAAACCATTTTCAATATTATTTATAGTAACTTCATTAGATGCAACTGTTGCATCGAATTTAGAATCTGCGTCCAAAGAAAGTTTAATTAAGTTTGCAACACTACTTGCTGAGCTTCCTGCGGGAATCACGATCTGTATAGATCTATCTTCTCCATGAATAGGCTCTGCTTCTCCGTACACATTCATCCAAACTGCAACACTTCCATTTGTGTCATGTATGGTGAAATATTTACCACCTAATGTGTTGTTTGAAGCACCATCTACTTTACTGTAAGTAAAACCTGTAGAAGAGTCTCCGCTAGTATCTAAAGTAACTGGTCCATTGAAATTATTAATAACATTAAAACTATTGCCACTGGTATAGTTAGCGGTAAAATCTGGATAAGCTGAGTTTACGATGTTTGCAGTTGCGCTAGCAACACTTGCAGCGCTTGCTCCCGTTATTACAGTTCCTATTTTTATATATTGATAAATACCTGTAAGTGTTGGCTGCGAGCCTACATTGTCTATAGCATACCAAAAGACAATTTTATTACCATATCTATCTCTAAGCACAAAATAATCACCGCTTCCCACCGTGCTAGTAGTAGAGCCCTGAGCTGTACACGTGATGGTTATGCTTCCCGGTGTTCCAACAATATCTTGTGTTGTAGTTACCGTATACGATTGAGGAGACCCTTCGTCTGACACAACTGCATCAGCGTTTGTTATATCAACTGTTCTATTCACGGCATCAAAAGCATTGATTCTAAAAATACCTCTATTTCCAGAAGAAACATTGGGATCTGTTATTGCTATTATGTCTCCATTTTCTGGATTTAACGAAGAAAAATCTACATAGGTTTCTTTGAACTTTAATCTATAATCATTACTAGATATATTCTTAACTGAAAAATTAGTTCCACCGGTTATTCCAGTAGGAATTAGGTCACTGCTCGCAAACGCATATGTTACAAGTGTTTTACTTGAAGTATTGAAGTGTTTTATAGAAGCTGATTGATTTGGTAAAGATGGATATTCTATTTTGAATCCGTATTTATCTCCAATTGGTCCGTATTCTTTAGCACGAATTATCATGCCCGCATTGTCTGAATCTGTCTTGTACCAGTTTCTACTTCTAAACCAAACGGCATAATCTTTAAATTCTGTATTTGTGTTTGTCTTAGACCAAATTGCCTCATTCCCAAAATCAATACCCGGTTCGTTGTCGGAATCATATGCAGAGAATTGAGTATTTGTTGCAGCAAAACTAGAATTTATTCTTCCAGTTCTCCAAAAGTTTACATTAACAGTTTTATTAACAGCATCTCCATCTAATATAAACACTATTGAGTCATCTGCAGATATTGTTAAAGACTCTAAGATACTTAATTCATCATTGGACAGATAATCAAATATAGTATTAGGTGTTTCAGGTTGAGTGTACAAACTAGAGCTAGATGGAAATTCTTTTATATTTCTAAATTGAGATTTGTTAGAACCACTAGTTACATTAATTAAATTATCGTGATCTATATTGGAGCTATTTAACAAGAGAGAATTTAAACTTAACAACTCTCCGCTTCCAGAAATTGGAGGCACAGAGCTCGAAGAAAGCGATCCTCTTATATCAGAATACAAAGTCCTGTCTAACCAAGCTGAAGTATGATCTGTTCTTTTAAAATAACTTATTAAATCTTTCTGAGTTGCTTTTGTTGCAATATTAGACTGATTACCAAGCTGAGCACTTCCTTTTGATGGGAAAAGATTTGTCATCAATCCTACTGAAACTGGAACAGCAATAGAACCATCGTTTTCAGTAGAGCTGGTGAGTTTTATCGAGCTGGTTTTATAAGTAGAACTTTTTACATTTTCTATATTTAATTTTATAGAATCATTTATAGATTTAAAAGTAGCAGCACCGGGAGTTTCTAAATAAGAACCTTTCCAAATCTGTGGATATGAATCCGCAGAGAACACTTGTATATCTTCAGAAGCTTGAACAATTTTAGATGCTGTGGCTACAGCATCTACGTTGTCGACCATTATCCAAGAATCGTCACCTGCTGTAGTATGTTTGCCTTTTTTACAGATCTTAAACAGTCCACAATTTTCTAAACTAAGCCAAGAAGAACCGGTTCCTCTGTATGATATGTAAACAAAATCGCCAATCTGAGCTTGAGCGAAAAGAGTACTTACGTTTGAGGTTATTTTCATCTTTCCTGTCGAAGGAACTGAGATAGAAATCGTTGTTCCGATTATTGGATTCACTTCACTTCTAAATACTGTATTATTGCCATCTGCAATTACAATGGCCTCAGCGGGTCTTTCAAATGAATCTGATGTCAAACTATAAACACCAGTAGAAGTTTCAGATACAATATTTCCTTTTGCATCTGCAGATCCAGCTGTAACAGTGTCACCTTGTTCTATTTTTACTTTTAACTGTAAATTTCCATTTTGTCTATTTAGTGCAAAGTCAGAAGTCTTTCCTTCTGAATATGTGTCAGCTCCAGCGAACATGTGAGAAGAGTATGTTCCACCAACAATCTTCAAGGAAGATCCCGATCCAATCTTGTTAGAAGATATTTCAATCTGATCAGCAGATGTTGCGCTTGCAGTTATTCCAGCAAATTTTTTGTTAAAAGCAGAAACCCAATCTGATACTGTCAATACACTAAAAGCTTGTCCATCGAAATCTAAAGAAGTAAAAGAACGATTTTGAGCTGGTGTTTCGTCTACTTGAATAGTAAGATCGCCAGTTCCAATTATCGCCCAGTTTGATTTTGAAATTGTTCGCAATGTTGCTGGAAATTCTTTTTCAGACAATAGCGTATTATTTTTGTACAGCGTTATATATGAATATCTATTAGTTGGAAACTTTAGATATGAATTTGCATATAGAACAGAAGAAGAACCAGAAGAAAGAGGAGCAACTTGTATGAATTCGACATCGTAATTTGTTGGATAGATTAACAGTCGAGTTGAATTTTCTGTTAATCTGCATTTAAAATTAATTGACTGATCATTTATAGCATTTGCAACTTCTTGCAAAGTGGCAGCAGCAATGTTGTTGAACTGAGAGCTCTTGAATGTTATCTGCTCTTCTGCGTTGTCGATTAAAACGGATATAGTAGACTCGTCAACTAAAGAATAAGGACCGTCTGCCAAGTTTACAACCTGAGGTCTTGGTAGCGGAAAGTTTGCTAGTTGTATAAACTCTTCTCCACCTGTTGCAGACGATAAAATAACATCTACATTTTGACCTTTAAAAGTAGGTTGAAAGCCACTACCGTCATCTATGTATACTATAGAAGGTTCTCCAATAGCAGCTGGTTCTGTGATTGTTGCAGAAGATACTTGCTTGCCATCTGTTGAATCCGACACGCCTATGATTGCGCTTAATATAGAAGCCCTGGTTCCTCTTGCTAGAGTTGACGTATAAGATTTTATTCTTTCTCTTAAATCATCATCTGATTCTGTGTCTCTGCCGTCTATCAGCGCATTTGAGTTTGTAACTGAAGCTGTTGCAAATGGTAAAGATGAAAATTGAACTATAGTATTTATCCCAGTATTGCTAGATGATCCAACTTGATTTGCAACTATAGCTATTCCACTTATTGAGTCTTCTCCTGCTGGAAGAACTGCATCTCTTAATGTTGAGTATAGTACTTCTGGATTTTGATTGTTTGCAGGTATCTTTACTACGGTTCCAGATGATATGAAACGATCTATTGTATTCTGCTTGTCGACAACATAGTCTGATATAAGATGATCATACTGAACAGCAGATGATAGATTTATCGTATAAAAGCTACCATTGTTGACTATTGAAGAATAATCAATTGGACCTTCAAACTGCTGAGTTCCTCTTCCTATGTACAAGCTTCCTCCAGAGGCATTCCACTGAGAGGCGTCGTTTACATATAGAACAGTTACTCCAGCAATAGGCGGTTGCTTCAATGCGTATAGAGAAGTAGATCTCTTTGAGATAGATGTGTCTTTTATAGTTACAAAACCAGTTGCCTTTGAAGCAGGTGTTCTGGTAAGGCCATAATCGGCTGCTCTTTGATCTAAATCTGAGTTCTTAAGAGCATCAATGCTTAAAGATTCAAGTACGCTTAATATGTTTGCACTATTCTCAAAATCTTGAGCAGCAACAGCTTCTAGAAGGGTTAGAAGAACTGAGCCTCTGTTTATGTCGTTCACGGGTGTGTCCGCTATCATCTTTCGGACAAGTTTTCCTAATATCTCGTTGTATGAACTAATAGTAACGGCCATATCTCACCCTTGTTAGGAGATGTTAACGCTAAAGCTTATTGGAATAACAGTTGATCCACCTGCCAAAACAACGCCCATTATGATCCTGTATGTGTTAGCAGAACCTTTTTCACTTATATATTCTACCGATAAAGAGTCTAATCTTTCAAAGCGGCTATCATTAGATACTTGATTTACTATATCCTCAGATATCTGCTGCTTGACAGTCTCCGTATCTAGATTTTTCTCACCTATTGCAGTAGATATTCCATACGACTCATGAGTTGCTAAGGATCCTTTAAAAGTATTCATTAATATTTTAACGGCCTGTATAGCGTTGTCTACGCCATAGCTCAATGAAATCTCACCGAGCGGCGATAGGACAATGTCAGAATCTTTGTCTATAAGTAGATCAATTCCAGCACGTTTCTCGTCTTCTGCGCTACTTTTAAGAAACCAAGGATCTTCTTTAAATTTTGGCTGAATCTCTTCTGTGGATGGTATTAGTATATAGAAATTACTATTTATTGTATTTGGCTTAAAAACTCTAATGTGAGCTAGATCTGTTGTTTTATATTTGCTTAGATCAGACTCTCCGTTTAGCTCTACTATTAGTTCTCCTGATATAGGAACTTCTTTGATGCTTGTTATGATTCTTTGATCTGGAGTTCTTTCAGTATTAGATTGCAATATTACTATTTGATTTACATATATCTTTTCTTTGTTGGCTTGACCATTTTGATCTAACCTAGAAAGATTAAGCGTATTGCCTTTTGCATTTGCTATTAAATATATGATTTCACCAACCTCGTCTATATATGGAGGTTTTAGACCATTTGCTATCGCTATATCAATCCATCTTTCGGCGTCACCCATTGTTCTGTACGCTAAAGTTCTTAAACTTTCACCATAGTTTAACTTAGTCAAAATTCCCGATGAATAGTTTCCGATATCGATCTCTGGATTATTCGCATTTGCTCTAGCGAATGCAAACGGATCCAAAAACGCTTGGGTTTTTAATAAATTCTGATTAGCCAGTATATCTTCTATTGTCTGTACGCCTTTTTGAAAAGCAAGAGACACTTCAATCTGAGACACTGATCTATTGAGAAGTGTTGGCAACGGAGATCTTTCATATATTTTGTTATAATCTGGATCAGTTGCCCCTATTGAATCAGCAACAGCATCCCTGCTATCTCTGAGCTTTTTTCTAATCTCTATAAAATCATTTTTAGTTAAAGAGTTTATTCTTTTAAGCTCATCTTCTATCTGCTTCTCCTCTATCGAGGAGACTGGTATGTCTGATATGAGTATAGAGTCAAAAACTGTAAAATAATTATCCATCAGATTCGATAAACTAGGTTGTCTTTTAGTAGCATCTGGTCTATATATGGAAGCTATAGAGTTGAACTTATCTATCTCTAGTTTAAGTCTATCTGGATTTTGATATGCATCCATCTTTAAAAGAATATTCTGTCTTATGGATATTGCCCAGTTTTCAACTATATATCTAAAACGACCTGGAATCAAAGAAGGGATATCTGCTAATGACAACTCTTCACCGAGTCCACTTTTGACCCATAGATTCAAATCTGCCAATGCTAGATATCCATTTAATACTACGCTACTCATCTCCCTGCTCCAGACACAGCAGATCCTGCGGCATTTATTGCAGACTTAGCATTTCTTATGGTGTTTCTAGCTCTTGCAAGCACAGATGCTTTTTGACCGTCGAGACCAAGAGAGTTTAGTTTCTGATTAAGATCAGAATCTTTACTACTAGTAGATAATTGTAAAGAACTTAAATTATATGCTCGTAGTTGAATGCTGTAGTTATATAGCATTGGATTGTCTGCGCTTCTTTCTAGAGCAAAGCGCTGAACAGTGCACGAGTATTTATTGTTATCTTTATAGTTTATAAATATCAAAGGCGATTTTTTGTCTGCTTTTCCTTCTGCTGCTTTTTTCTTGTATCTTAGTAAGAATAGATATAGTTGATGAAAGGCCCAGTAACCAGTCTTATCCTTAAAAACACCAGACTCATGTGGCCTGTTCTTACCAGAGATAGAGTTTAAAGCATCTGAAGCTCTGTTTGCTGCCTGATTTATTTTATTTATAGTTGAAGAACCAAATCCACCAAGAACCCCACTATCTATAAGTGCACCTGTTCCATATGAAAGTCTCCCCATCTCGCCGACTGGATTTGGATTAACCCCAACATACTTAGGTGCAAAACCAGTTGTTCCTTGTATTGCTATATCAAAGTATCTAACTTCAGAATGTTCTTCAACTGTTGAATAGAGAGTTGTTATCGTATTGGTGGCAAAATGAGTGGATATAGAGATATTCTGCGGAGATATTGGCAGATACATTGTTTCATTAGAACACTGAAAGCAATAGGAAGACGCCTTCCACCAATTATCTTGAAATGGAGTGTACGCATCTGGCTCTTTTTTGTTCCCGATCTGTGTTTCAGGTTTGTTTGTTTTTGAACTAAATGCATCTTTGACTTTATTAAAATCTGCCATGCACGCCTCCCTTTAATATTTTATCATCAAAATATTAAAGGCTTCCTTTAATACTGGATATTTTATTTTTCAAAAGTAATATTTTTGGCCATGTCGCAGTACCTTGTATTGGCGTGCACGTTCCAACTGGAGATATGATAACTAACTGACCTATCTCATCTATTAGGTTGCTTAGTATCTCTAGAAGCTCATTGCCTCCATACCCTATCGCAATTTTTTGACCTCTTATCTTCACACTCTTAGATGAATCTACGGAAAACTCTGGCGTCTTTATGACCATTTTCTTGTTTGCTTCAATTGTCTTCTCTTCACATTTTATAGATATCTTTTTTGACTTCTTATCCATCGTCATGGATATGTCGCCAGATACTATAGTTGTAAATCCGTTTTGCTTATCTATTTTTATAGTTTGTGATTTTTCTTTAGCAGCATCAGTTAGCGTAAAACTACCCGTCTTATCAAAAGATAGATACGAACCCGATGTCTTATCGTCGTATTTTGGTGGCGCGAGTTTAGATCCATCTCGAGCATCTTTTAAATTCGTAGGTGCTCCTTGAAATTTTATCTTATAAGCACCATCTTTATCTATAGTTGTCTCTAGACCATTGTATTCAGAGGCGTATGCCATGTCTTTTGTAGTTAACTTCAATGCTCTACCAGGGTGCTTGATAGATCCTATTATTACGCCTGAGTTGTCGATCCCTCCTATGCACGCAATAAGAACCATTTCTCCAAGTCTTGTTTTAAATGCTAAACTTGCGTCTTGTAAATTCTTTTTAGATTGATTTCTTAATTTGATCTCTTCGTAGTTGTATATATCTCCGCTCTTAGTCATCTGTGTACAGGACATAACTGCTCTCTTGTGTCCTTGATACGTCTCTACTAAATACAGTACACAGTCTAGCTCTTTTGAATATCTCTCGCCTATAACTATTCCCATATCAATTCTATTCTGTTCTTTATTAGAAAGATTTGATATTGGTGTCTTCCATATCGAAGAATCTCTTATTATCTGCGACATTATTTAACCTCGTAGGTATTTTTAATAAATTCTTCTACAGACGGTATTGCAGTTGCAAGAGAGTCTATTCCAAAAGATTCTTTGTTCAATAGTTCAGTGCCTTTAGCATTTGCAAACACACCTCTTATGAAATTAACTCCACAGTAATATGATCTCGCTCCGTTTGAGTCAACTGAAAATGTATAAGACACAGATTCTACATGCGCTACGAATTTAGAATCAATCTTTTGACCAACGACATTGGGAGCTTTTACGAAGACTGAAGAATCCAGCATTATATTCGTTCCAACAGTTATATAATCTGATAAACCAGTAAACATTACATTTCCATTAAGCATCTTATGAGTGTTGAAATACCAGTCTATAAATGTAAACTTCCAATTAATCACAGCATAAAACATACCGTTGGTAGATGGAAAAAACTGCGGCTGCATAAAAAGCGGACGAAGACCTTCTCTTTTTAAAGCATTTAAGTCTGCTGTTTGCGCTTCTGATTTTGAAAGAGGTTGCCCTGCCTCATTAGGAGCTCTACCCGGAGGTATTCCTGGTAGAACTTCAATTGCGTTTATTTTGTCTCTCCAATTATCTCCACAATCAAGTGATAAGATTAATTCTTTTGGTATCATTGTTCTGTGAAGATTTAAAAACTTGGATACTGTTTGAGGGGTTATAGATTCGTAACTTTCTGTATCCAATCCAAAAGGTTTAACTCTCTTGAATAGTGTCATCTTTGTCTTATCAGACTCCCAAGTTAAATCGCAAAAAAGTTCGTTTATCTCTTGACAGATGTGAGCAGAAAGTATTTGCCAAACAGAGTTTGCGCCTTTGAACACGTTCTCTAAAGGAAGGCCAAATGTCTCTGGATCAGAATCTCCACTATACTTATTGTAACCAATGAGTCTTCCCGTCTTTAGATTTTCTATAACAAACTCAGATAAACTCTTGGAGCTTACCTGTAGATCCTTCGATAATTCATCTGGTATCAAGAACGGAGATGTTGTGTTTAAGAAAGTACCAACGCCAACTATGTTCTTAGCTATAGAGGTGCGACCCCAAAGTTGCAGTATTATCTTGGTCAACAGCGACGTGGATCTTAATCCGCCTTCTGTTGTTTCTTTATCAAAGAGTTCTTTAACACTCTGTTCAAACATAGAAATCCATGCCGAGTTTATCTCGCCTTTAACTAGTGGATCTATATATAAGATAGATTCGAACACCTGTCCCCAGTCTTTTCCAACAAGTAAATAATAGGTCTCTCTAGCTCCAGTTGCCTGGTTGACCTTCATACTCATTCTTACAGAGTCTATTCTTCCTATCATCTTGAGCGATTTTTTGCCAAATGAAAAAAGCTCAGTGTCTGAGACCTTGTCAGATGTCATATGGATAGATATCCAACTTCCTGGAGATATAGTAGATATCCAGTTTCTAGTAGGTGCTAATGTTATCTGAAACTCGCCAGAAGGTTGAGCCTTGTGTTTAACTGTAGATATAGATATTATCTCGTTTTTTATCTTTAAAACACCTTCAATTGTTTCGTCGTTTATTTTATTATTATCAAATTTACTACCAAGCCTATTTGTGTAGTTGTAAATCTTTATTCCGGCTTGTGGTTGAGTTATCATGTTTTGTTACTCTTTTAAATATTTAAAAACCCGGAATCCTACCGCCCCTAACCGGCAACCAATTACTTCCACCTGCATTTGAATTTAGATCCAAGCTTGGCTGAGGAGTTCCTGGCATAACCACTCCCTGAGTCTTTGCAAAAATTTCGACAGCTTGTTTAAATGTAACAACTGCGCCATCGAAAGCAGAGGCATCTAGATGCATCTCCCCAGCTGCTTGAGTAGTTCTTGAAAAAGATTTTTCTGGATCAAAATTATCCAAAACCTTCTGCATTCTTTGTACAACTTCTTCCATACTGTTTCCGAATGCATTAATATTCTTTATAGTCGCCTGTGTGCTCAGCTCCATCGCAGTTGCAGTCTGATCTCTCAAACCCCCAGGCTTCTCAGGAGCGGTTGTCTTAAATCCTCGATCGGTCAATCTTCCAGATACACCTGCTATAGCTGCTTCTCCAAGATTCAAACTTGCTAAGACATCCACTGTGCTGGTCGATAGTTCACTGAATTTCTTTTTACCTGTTATTACATCTATATATTCTTCACGAGCCTTATTTCCTCCTCTATTGGCAACAGATGGAGCTACGCTTAGCAGTTCGCTTTTATAGATATCTTCGCCGGCTTTTAGATAATCAGATCTCATCTCGCCAGTTTTTTCATCAAAGAAGACTCCCGATACACCTTTTTCTCGTATTCTTCTCTCTATGTCTTTTCTTTTTTGAGCGTCTGCTCCACCGTACTCTCTCAACGATGAAAGTAGATCAGCTGCTCCTTCTGTTCCAAGTCCTGCTATGTTTTGCAACGTAGCTCCACCAATGCCAGGAAATGATTTTTTTAATGTTGCTATCTGAGACACTGTGCTCAGATCCATATTCACGCCACCGGTCATCTCTTGAAAAGAAGCAAGACCTCTCATAACATTCTGTTCTCTTTGTCTCTGATCGAAACCTGTACCTTCGAAAGTCTGTAGACCAATCCCAAATGCCTGAAGCGCAGCACTTGTTCCAGATGCTCCTCTTCCCTGATCTGCCATTTGAGAGAGATTGGTCATCGCCTCAACCATTCTGCCTATAGAAGCAGAATCACTAACACCGCGCGCAACAGCATTTGCCATAGCATCTTCAAAGTCTTTCTGAGAACCTCCCGCTGCAGTGATCTTGCCAAGGTTGCTCATGTACTGTTCAGCAGATATCAATCCTCTTCTTTCAGCTGAGGCTGCTGAGGTCAGAACTCTTTCTCTACTCTCTGCACTCTGCATGAAAGACACGCCAACTTGATTCGCACCCATGTTAAAAAGATTTTTTTGTCTATTTAAATCTATGTTGCCAAGTCTTGAAGCCAAAGCAGGGTTTGTCATTTCTTCCATCAATGTAGAAGACAATGCTCCGGTTCCAGTTGCTGCTTGATAAGCTGCCATTCTGTCGTTGTAAAAAGCTTGAAGAGATTGAGCTCTTATTCTTATGGTTTCTTGACTAAGTCCCATGCCGGCGCTGTATGCATCTATGGCAGCATTTGTTTGCGGTATGCCTTTTGAGATGTCTATGGCGTTTTTAGCAGTGGTTTCAACTCCAGAAACAACTGTGTTAATAGCTCCGCCTGCGTCTCTGCTTGCAACTGATGCAGCTGCACTGCTTATTGTTTGACCAACACCACCTACAGTAGACCCTATTGCGCCTGTTCTAGCTCTTGTTCGCATTATCTCTGCTCTCTGCAGCATTGCCGCATCGATTCCAGAACTAGATATAAGCAAAGAAGACATATCACCCGATAGGGCATTTTGTTGATTGAAAAATTGCTGATTCATCACGGCAGCAAGACCGGTTCGAGCTCTAGTTTGCTCTATCTCAGATCCGACAACAGCATGATACCCTATGCCTGAAATTGCAGAAAAACCACGACCGGCTAAACCTATTTTTTGAGCAGTTGTCATACCACCGCCGCCGCCATCCATGCCGGCAGCTTGCATTTCTTTTACTACTTGTTTTTGTTTTTCATATGCTGATATTTGCTCTTCTTGCTGTTTTCTTAAGTCAACCCCAGCTTCTCCAAGAGATTTGATCTCATCTGCTGTGTTTTTAACAGCTTCTCTTAATTTTCTATATTCATCCATTTCTTCTTTGTATGAGCGAACGTTTCCAGATCTAACATCTGATCTCACTCCTTCTGCCATCAATTCTCTATTTATCTTTTCAGATATCGATGCAGCTCTTCCTTGAACACTTCTTTCGTCAAGCCCCATTTCTCTTTGCGTATTTATGGCAGCGGATACCATTCCACCGTAAGCTTGCTGACGACCAAGTGTTCTAACCAATCCTTGTATTTTTGCAGCTGAACGAGGATCGTCGATGTCCTTGGATAACGCCATAATCTGCGAAGCTGTTTGCTGTGTGTGTTCTAGATTCTGTCTAGCTCGGGTTTCAAGCTCAGACTGAGACATCTGTTGAGCCATGTCTCTTCCCAGGAATCTAGCGTCTGTAGATCCTCCTAGTTTGTTAACTTGTCTCTCTAATCTCTCTGGAGAAAGTGAGATGCCAACGTATCTAGAAGATATTCTTCTTGCATTTTCTCTTCTATTGATTTCTTCAGATTCTATCTGTTCTCTTGTTTTAGCTTCTCGTTCTGCAAATCTTTGATGCTGTCTTCGATAGACTTCTAACTGATCATCTCCGGTTCTTCTTGCAAGCTCTACGCTTCTGCTTGCTCTTTCTCTTGCTTCTTGAACTCTTTCTAATCTAGATTCTAAATCTAATTGTGTTTTTGTCTTAGTTGATGCCTCGGTATAAATATCATAGATTCGCTCTGTGACTCTAGATGGCAGAGTGTTTATTTCTTGTAGTTTTTTTCTTGACCTATTTTTTATATCATTATCATCAGCCATCTTAGAATTCCTCGTCTATATCTTCGCCAAAGTCTTCACCAAACTGCTCTTTAGCCTTTTCCATCTGAGTCTTCATCCACTTCATGTCTTCTTCCGACACGCCTTGGTTTTGACTCATCTGTTGTCTTTCTTTTTCTTCTTCTGCCTCGGCCCAAGCAAGTGCATTGTCTATTTTTTCTTGTTCTATCTTATCATCTTCTTGCTCTGACGTTTCTTTAGACGCAAGTTCTCTTTCTATTTTATCCCTGTATTCGTAATACAGTTCTTCTAGAGTGTAAGATTGTAGGATTGGGTCTTTAAGAGGACGGTTGTAGGTGCGACTCCACCATGACATAAGAAAATGGAGTCTGCCTTTTTCAGATATAAGATCTCTGGCGTTCTTTGCAACTATCTTATCTATTGCTTCGTAGACGGAGATTGACTCATCGCCATCTCCGTCTATTAGTTTCCCAACTTTTCTTCTTTTACAGACTTCTTAACTTCAGAAGCCCATTCTGCTGCAACTTCTTCAACTTTTGAATAGAGCTCGACAAGAGCATCTTCATCCTCTATTCCTAATCCTGACCCTTGTTTCCACCAGTTAGGGCCATCTACAACACGTGACCTTAGCGAAGATATTGCTATAGCCATACCAGAAAGACCTGGCGAAGGATTTAGAGTATCTCCTTGAAGACGAGTCTTTTCTAACTCTGCAGCATACTTTTCTGCAACAGTTAGTCTGCATTTTATAGTGAAATTTCCTTCATACCGGAAGCCTGATTCGCCTTCATAATCAAAATAAAAAGTTTTCTCTCGCTTTGGTAGATCCATAGCAACTCTCCATCATTTTATAATATTATACTAAAAACTAGTAATAGAAAAAATTACTTTTTAGTCTTTTCTGAGATAGCAGACGGATCTGCAGATACTGCATCGGCTGTTTTATTCCAACTGGATGGAATTTGTGGAGATGTTTCGTTTATCCAACCGATTGCTCTCCACTGCAACGTCATCGATCCGAGCTGATCTGCTCTTAAATCTCCGCTAGAGGATGTTATGACTGCTTTGTTTGTTTTAAACAATATATTATCTGTAACAGAATCTCTAACCTCTATAGTTATATATTTATTAAACAAGAAACTGAGACTATCAGATTGAATTATCTCAGCCGTTGGAGATCTTCCTGGGATCATAAACATGCCGAGTGTTCCGTTTACAGACACTCTTCTAGGAACTATCTCATAAGGCATATAGTCATCTATGGTGTAAATCTCTGTTTGTTCTGTATTGATTGCCCAGGATACTTGCATTGCAAAGCCTACGATATTTCCGTTTATCTTTAAGACAGTTCTAGCACCAGTCATATACTTTGCAGAAGGTCTTAACGATGCAATGGTTCCAGCTGCTGAGATTAAATTCTCAACAGCTCCAGTTAGATAGTTTTCTAACCCTGTTCCTCTGTCGAACCCTTTTCTTCTACTCATCTATGACCTCAAGAAAATTGTTGACCTTGTCCAGAGGTTTCTGCTATAAAACTATCCTCATCAAGATAGTTTGCTATAAATTGAAACTGTTGAATCATTGGTGTTTTTTTTGAGATCGTAGAGTTTATAGCAACAATTCTGCAGTTTCTAATCCTAGCTATTCCTAATATGTCTTTAGTTTGATACTCTTCACCTATCAACAAACCGGTTGAGTTCACAGCTTTTACAAATTTATTGGCTAGATCATCTGCAACAGATCCCCTTGATCCTGTTGGAATTTTTTGATATATCTCTATATCAAACCCTGTAGAGTCTCCAAGTTTTGCTGGATTTGCACTTTGATCTGCTTTTCCATCTTGTCTAAGAAGATCTGGTCTGGTGAATTGACTTGAATCTGCAAAAGAACCAACCCCATTACCGTATCCACTTGCTCCATCCATATTTTTTATAAAGTTGGTCGCTCCATCTACATATCTAATCACAGTAAAACTTCCAGTAACAGAATACGAAACAGGTTCTATTGTGTCAGATTCATATACTCCTAGTATCTTCACTGGAATATGGCCTATAGATACGGAATAGGAAAGGTCCGTGGCATACGCTATAGTTACACCATTTACTTTTATCTTACAGTTAGAACCTGTAATAAAAAATGGTTTTTTATTTGCCACGGACCTATTCCTTATGCGCTAAGGTCAGCCTCGCCAGATCTTGATGCTGCAAATGAATCATCTTCGATCATCTCAGCAACGAACGTAAAAGACTCCATCAATATACCACGTTTATTAACGCTGCCACTCATTCTTGTCAACCTTGCGTCGATTATCTTCTTGAAGATCTCAACACCAGTGTTGTCTGCTGGATCGTTTACGTTCTTTCTAAAAAGCTCAATGTCAACAGTTTGAGAAGCAAGAAGATCACCAGGGTTGAAGTGTTCAGACATTTTTCCAGAAGCACCATCCCAATTTCCTACGCCGTTGCCGTTTGCAGCTGCGCCGGAAACTCCTCCTGCTGAAGCTGCTTTAGTGTAGCGAACGATCGAAAAAGATCCGCTAACAAGAGTTGCGATAGGTTCATTTGAAAGAACTTCATACCGACCCATTGTCTCAATTGGAATAGTCTGTACTGAAACATCATATTGAACATCAGTGGCATATGCCAAGGTCACACCATTTATCTTGATCTTTGCATTACTGCCTGTAATCAGACTAGTTTTCTTCTTTGCCATATCTATCTCCTAGGGCTCTAGAACCCATTACGTTAGAAACTCTTACCGCAAGAGTCATGTATTTATATTATCATGATTATAGTTATGATAATAAAAAATAGGAGACAATACCTTCGACTTAGTATAAATTCATTAGGAGGAGTTGTGGAAAAACAATGCACTCAATGTCTGATCTACAAACCGATAGAAAGCTTTCACAAGGAAACTAGGGGTTTGTTTGGAAGAAAATCAAAATGTTCTGAATGTTGTACAAAAATATCTAAAAAATGGAAAATTCAAAATGCGGATCGCGAAGCAGAAAATAGAAAAAGATGGAACAGTGTTAATAAGGATAGACATAAAAAATCGACATATAAATGGCGAGAAGAAAACAAAGACGCTCATTTAGCGTATACAGCAAAATGGCAAAAAGAAAAGAAGCTATCAAATACAAACTTCAAACTACTATGTTCTATCAGATCACTTGTTTCTAATCATTTTGCAAATAGAGGAATTTGCAAAACTAAAAATTTAGAAAGTTTACTAGGAATTAATTGGACTGATTTTAAGAATCACATTATCTCTATGCTAGAAACAGAGATGACAGAGCAAAATTATGGCGACTATTGGTCTTTTGATCACATTTGCCCTTGTTCTATTGCCTTAAACAAGGAAGAACTAGAGAAACTTCAACATTGGTCAAACTGGAGGCCAATGGTTCATAAAGAAAATTTATTAAAAAGCAATAAAATAACAAAAGAAGCTGAAGAAATATGCCTTCAGCTTCTTAATAGAAGACCTTAACCACTTAAGCTGTCTGAGTAGCTCTTTGAAGAGTGATCTCAGAGAGAATAAAGTCAATACCTTCGACAAGCTTGATAGTAACAGAGATGTATATAGTATTTCCTTCGATTCTTACACTAATATTCTTAAAGCCCTGTGGAGCGTCTGGCGTTGCAACAGTAATTCCTTGAGCAAGGAATGTTGCAAGAATTGATTCT
>Ga0214917_10001027_pt1 | contig 36633 bp, 32 predicted proteins | sample LL_1208_BB_MetaG_FD_177983 | JGI IMG/M metagenome (GOLD analysis project Ga0214917, IMG submission 177983) | Freshwater microbial communities from Lake Lanier, Atlanta, Georgia, United States - LL_1208_BB | ecosystem: Environmental > Aquatic > Freshwater > Lake | place: USA: Georgia | collected... | reverse complement strand
TGGCCAGTGAAGAAGAAGCCGAAGAGGAAGCCGAAGCCGCCTTGTCCACCGTGGACAGCGAATTTGGCCGCACCACCGACCCTGTGCGTATGTACATGCGTGAAATGGGTACTGTGGAGCTGCTGACCCGCGAAGGTGAAATTGAAATTGCCAAGCGCATCGAAGGCGGCCTGATGGCGATGATGGAAGCCATCAGCGCATCCCCAGCCACGGTCGCTGAAATCTTGCGCATGGCCGAAGATATCCGCGAAGGCAAGGTGGTCATCTCCACCATCGTTGACGGCTTTAGCAATGCCAACGAAGCCGATGACTATGTGGCCGAAGAAGACTTCGATGAATTCGATGACTCCGATGACGACGACGGCAAAGGCGGCTCCAAGGCCCTGACCAAAAAACTCGAAGAACTCAAAGCCGAAGCCCTCACCCGCTTTGAACGTGTGCAGACCTTGTTTGAAAAAATGCGCAAAGCATTTGACAAAGAAGGCTACGGCTCACCCACCTATTTGAAGATCCAAAAATCCATCAGTGAAGAGCTGATGACCGTGCGTTTTACCGCCCGTACGATTGAAAAACTGTGCGACTTGGTGCGCTCACAAGTCGATGATGTACGCAAGAAGGAACGCGAACTGCGCCGCATCATCGTGGACCGCTGCGGTATGCCACAAGACATGTTCATCAAAGAGTTCCCCCTCAATTTGTTGAACCTCAAGTGGGTCGAAAAGCAGTCGGCAGCGGCCAAACCATGGTCAGTCACCATGACCCGCAATATTCCGGCGATCCAAGAGTTGCAACAAAAACTCACCGACATCCAAACCAGGGTGGTGGTTCCTTTGGCTGAACTCAAGGACATCAACAAACGCATGAACGAAGGCGAACGCGCTTCGCGTAACGCCAAGAAAGAGATGATCGAAGCCAACTTACGTTTGGTCATCTCGATTGCCAAGAAATACACCAACCGTGGCTTGCAGTTCCTTGACTTGATTCAAGAAGGCAACATCGGTTTGATGAAGGCGGTCGACAAGTTCGAATACCGCCGTGGCTACAAATTCTCGACCTACGCCACTTGGTGGATTCGCCAAGCCATCACCCGCTCCATCGCCGATCAGGCCCGCACCATCCGTATTCCTGTGCACATGATCGAGACCATCAACAAGATGAACCGTATCAGCCGCCAGCACTTGCAAGAGTTTGGCTTCGAGCCCGATGCGTCTGTCTTGGCTGAAAAAATGGAAATGCCCGAGGACAAGATCCGCAAGATCATGAAGATTGCCAAAGAGCCTATCTCTATGGAAACGCCCATCGGTGACGATGACGATTCACACTTGGGCGACTTCATCGAAGACGGTGCCAACACAGCGCCACTTGAGGCCGCTATGCAAGCAGGCTTGCGTGACGTGGTGAAGGAAATCTTGGATGGCCTGACACCTCGCGAAGCCAAGGTGCTGCGTATGCGCTTTGGTATCGAGATGGACAACGACCACACCTTGGAAGAGGTGGGCAAACAGTTCGACGTCACACGTGAGCGTATTCGCCAAATTGAAGCCAAGGCCTTGCGTAAGTTGAAGCACCCCAGTCGCTCCGACAAACTGCGCAGCTTCATCGACACCCTATGACCTCAGCCAACAACCGACGTGGCGTGATCGCCATGTCGGTCGGTATGGCCAGCTTTGTTTTAAACGACTCGCTGGTTAAGTACGTTAGCGACAGTCTGCCCCCATCTCAGCTGATTTTTTTGCGAGGCCTTTTGGCTATGCTGGGCTTGGCTTTGCTATGTGTGTACATGGGCAGTTTCAAAAGCCCACGCAACGTTATTACTGCATTGGTAGACCGCTGGGTTTGGGTTCGTTCGTCTTTGGATGGCTTGGCCAGTCTGGTGTATTTGACTGCGATGTTTCACATGCCCTTGGCCAACGCCACGGCCATCAATATGACAACCCCTTTGCTGATTGCTTTGCTGTCGGGCTTGCTATTGGGTGTTCGCGTCAGCCTTCGCCACTGGCTCATCATCGCCACCGGTTTTGTCGGCGTCTTGTTGGTGGTGCAACCTCAGGCTGAGGGCTTTAACAATTGGGCCTGGGTCTGTTTGGGTGGCACCTTGTTACACGCTTTGCGTGATATCAGCATGCGTTTTGTCCCCTCCCACATTCAATCTTTGATGGTGGCATTGTGTACAGCCACAACCGCCACGCTGATGGCGGGGGTGTGGAGTTTGTGGCAAGACTGGGCCGTTGTGAGCATGGCCTCTTGGGCCTGCTTAGGTGGCGCTGCAGCGCTACTAAGCTCCGGCTATTTCCTGCTGATTCAAAGTACGCGCAGTGCCGACTTATCAGTAGTTGCGCCCTTTCGGTATGTGGGCCTCCTGACAGCGGTTGTCATGGGCTTTGTGGTCTGGGGCGATATTCCCAACACAATGGCCTGGTGCGGCATGGTCTTGCTGGTCGGTGCCGGCTTGATGATGCTGCGCAGGCAAGCCTAAACCCTCAATGCTTGCTTAACTTCACACCTCTGAAGACAGGGCGGTTTGGCAATTGAAAATTGGGGTGTTCGATGTAAGAACTAGCCAAATCACCTAGGTACTGGTTCCCTATATCGTGGGAACCAGTCTGACTGGGCACGTAAAGTCTTTCAGATAAGCGCCGAATGAACTTTTGCACAGATAAATGGAAGTGCTCCCAAAGGTATTTCATGAAACCCCCTAGAGATTAAATTTCAATCTGCCCAATATATGCTTAATTGAATTAAATACAAAGGGTAGTTCTGTGGAGGGTATTTACCCTTAAAACACTTCGGTATCGACTTCGCTGCTGGCTTGGGCGTTGTAACGTTGACCACTGACCTTGTCTTGGTTGATGGTTTGATTGAGACGCATCAACACCTCTGTGGAGAGTTGCAAGTTCAAAGCCCCCATGTTGTCTTTCAAATGGTCGATGCGGGACGTCCCTGGAATGGTGACGATGTGCGGCGCTTGGTGCAGCACCCAAGCGATGGCCAACTGCGCTGGGGTACACCCCAGCTCTTGCGCGATCTGCACGTAATCGTGAAGCAGTTGAAGGTTGCGCGGGTAATGCTCGTCGTTGAAACGCGGCGAGGTGTGACGCCAATCGGTGGGTGACAGACTGCCGATGTCATGCAGGTCGTTGCACAAGAATTTGCGCGCCAAGGGACTGAAAGACACAAAAGCAACGCCCAGATCGGCACAGGCCTTCAACACCGCGATTTCAGGGTTGCGGGTCCACAAGGAATATTCGGTTTGCAAGGCAGCGATCGGGTGTTCGCGGTGGGCTTTGCGCAAGGTGTCGGCAGACACTTCAGACAAACCAATGCTGCGGATTTTGCCGGCACGCACCAAGTCAGCCAAGGCACCCACACTCTCTTCGATGGGCACACGCTTGTCCCAGCGGTGCAGATAGTACAAGTCGATCACATCGGTGTTGAGACGGCGCAAACTGTCGTCGCAGGTGGCTTTGATGGTGTCGGGTCGTCCGTCAATGACCCGCACTTTTTTGCCATCCCCGTTGACATCCACCCCCTGCATGCCGCATTTGCTGGCCAAGGTAAAACGGCTGCGGTGCTTAGATAAGACCTTGCCAATGATTTTTTCGCTTTCACCAAAACCATACAGGGCGGCGGTATCGAAAAAATCGACGCCTTCGTCCAAGGCTGTTAACAGCAGGCGTTCAGCATCTTCAAACGATGGTGGCGGTCCGTAAACCGCACAAATATTCATGCACCCGAGACCAATGGGGTTGATATGGAATGGGCCAACAGCACGCTTGTTCATGACAGTTGCAACTCCAAGTCGTGCAGCACTTGGTAGCAAGGCAGCACCTGTGCCACGCTGGCATTGGGCTCATGGCCTTCGCGGATGGCCGCAAAAAACTCGCGGTCTTGCAACTCGATGCCGTTCATGGACACCGCCACCTGGGACACATCCAATTTTTCTTCCTTGCCGTTGAACAAATCGTCGTAACGGGCGATGTAAGTAGCCGTGTCACCGATGTAGCGGAAATAGGTGCCCAAGGGTCCGTCGTTATTGAAGCTGAGGGACAGTGTGCAAATCGCGCCATTGGCGGCTTGCAACTGGATGCTCATGTCCATGGCGATGCCAAGCGTTGGATGGATGGGACCTTGGATGGCGTTGGCCTTGACCACAGGACTACCCGCTTGGTAAGCGAACAAATCAACGGTGTGCGCCGCGTGGTGCCACAGCAGGTGGTCCGTCCAGCTGCGCGGTTGACCGAGGGCGTTCATGTTGCTGCGACGGAAAAAATAGGTCTGCACATCCATCTGAAACACATTGAACTGGCCCGCTTGGATTTGCTGGTGCACATACTGGTGGCTGGGGTTGAAGCGACGGGTGTGACCGCACATCGCCACCAAACCGGTTTGCTGCTGCAGGGCCACCACCTCGGCGCCATCCTTGTAAACATCGCACAAGGGAATTTCTACCTGCACATGTTTACCGGCATTCAAACAGGCGATGGACTGCGACGCATGCATTTGCGTGGGCGTACACAAAATGACCGCGTCCACTTCCTTGATGGCCAAGCTGTCGTTCAGATCGGTGGTCACATGGGCAATGCCGTACTTGTCAGCCACCTCTTGGGTCTTGCCCAATTCGCGGCCGATCAAGGACACCACTTCCACGCCGTCGATGAGCTTGATGCCGTCCAAATGCTTGATGCCGAATGCGCCTGCGCCTGCCAGAGCTACTTTGATTGTCATGCTGATGCCTGTTGAGATTGGTGGTTGAAGAGTTTAATGAATTCGAAGATTGCTTCAGCCCTGCGGGCTTCGCAATGACAAAATCCATTTCGTCCACTCGGCTGAACGAACCCACACGCACTGATTCATCGAAAAAATAATTCTGTGCCGTGCCCACCGGGTAGCCGCTGTGGCGACCCAAGAGGTCTTCATCCGGTGCTGGACGTGTGGGTATGTACAAGCGGAATTAAGCGTTTTTCAAAATCAAATGCCCCACCGCCGTGTTGCTGGCAGGCACATGGTAGAAACGGTGGGCTACATGCGGTTGCGCTTTGCTTTCGTTCACGTCACTCATAGCCCCGCGTGCAATCAGCCACATCACCAACTCGATGCCCTCACTGCCCGCTTCGCGCACATAGTCGATGTGCGGTTTTTGGGCCAATGCAGCAGGGTCAGCGATGAGTTGGTCCAAAAACGCGTTGTCAAAATCTTTGTTGATCAGGCCTGCACGGGGTCCTTGCAGTTGGTGGCTCATGCCACCTGTTCCCCAAATTTGAACATTCAAATTTGCATCAAAGCTTTTCACTGCCTTGGCAATCGCCTTGCCCAAGTTGAAACAACGCTGGCCAGAGGGCACGGGGTACTGCACCACATTCACCGCAAAAGGAATGACCGGACAAGGCCATGCCTCGGGTTGACCGCACATCAGCGACAAAGGCACGGTGAGGCCGTGGTCCACGTCCATTTTATTGACGATGGTGAGGTCAAAGTCCTGCTGGATGACCGACTGCGCAATGTGCGAGGCCAGTTCGGGGTGACCCTGCACCATGGGCACAGGGCGTGGGCCCCAGCCTTCATCGGCAGGTGTGTACTGCGCCGCAGTGCCAATCGCGAATGTGGGGATCATGTCCAAGCTGAACGCAGTAGCGTGGTCGTTGTAGACCAAAAAAATGACGTCGGGTTGGTTGTCCTTCATCCATTGCTTGGAGAACTCGTAGCCTTTGAACAAAGGTTGCCAATAAGGCTCAGCGGTTTTGCCCATGTCGATGGTCGCGCCAATGGCAGGCACGTGCGAGGTGTAAACCGATGCAGAAATGTGTGCCATGTCTGTTATGCCTTTGCTGCTTTGCCTTGGGGTTGACGGTGCGCTTGTGCGTCACCGTCTTCACCGATGAAGCGGTTGCCCTCGACCGAACGGCCACCGCCGATCATCATGGCGCGGTATTCGTCTTCGGTCATGCCGGTCATGCTGCCCGCCATTTGTTGAAAGCTTTTGCCATCGGTAGCACCGATCTTGGCCAAGAAATAAATATTGCCGCCGGTGCGGATGCACCAGTTCAAGTCACGTGCGAGGACAGCTTGTTTTTGTTCTTCGGTCATGGCCCATTCATCGAGGTAGGCGCGTTCGTTGGCTTTGAAGAGTGCACGGTTATCAGCCTTCATGAGCGACATGCAAAATTGGTTGAGCCAGTAGCCTTTGCGCGATTGCTCGGTGTCAAAAATGGTGGTGCCAGGCACATCCAGATAGGGTTTGTCTAAAGCCATGGTTCAATGCTCCTCATGCCCAATACAAACGATGGGGGTTGTCCACCAACAGCTTGCGCTGCAACTCAGCGGTCACCGCAATCTGCGGGATGAAATCCACCAACAAACCGTCGTCAGGCATATGGTCTTTCAAATTGGGGTGTGGCCAATCCGTGCCCCACAACACGCGATCAGGGAATGTCTCCACCACACGGCGTGCAAACGGCACCACGTCTTGGTAGGCCTTTTGCTCTCCATGCAAAGCCTTGGGTCCGCTGATGCTCAAACGTTCAGGGCAAGACACCTTGCTCCACACATTGTCATGCTCACGCATGAACTTCATGAACAAACTGAACTCAGGACCATCCACGGGGTGCTGCACATTGGGTCTGCCCATGTGGTCCACCACCACGGTGGTGGGCAATGCTGTGAAGAAATCCCACAACTCGGGCAAATCCACCGCTTCAAAGTAAATCACCACATGCCACCCCCAGGCTTGGATGCGCTGGGCTATTTCCATCAACTCGTCTTTGGGGGTGAAGTCCACCAAGCGTTTCACGAAGTTGAAGCGCACACCGCGCACACCAGCCTCGTGCATGTCTTGCAGCGCTTGGTCAGACACATCGCGCTTGACCGTGGCAACTCCTCTGGCTAGCCCTTTCGAGTGACGCAACGCGTCCACCATGGCGCTGTTGTCGGCACCGTGGCAAGTCGCCTGCACGATGACGTTCCTCTCAAAACCCAAATGGTCGCGCAAAGCAAACAACTGGTGTTTCGAAGCATCGCAAGGCGTGTACTTGCGCTCGGGTGCGTAGGGGAATTCAGCGCCTGGACCGAACACATGGCAGTGTGCATCCACAGCCCCAGCTGGCAAGACAAAGCGCGGCTTGGCGGGGCCGTCAAACCAATCGAGCCAACCGGGTGTTTTTTCAAAGGTGCCAGAGGTGGGTTTCATGACTTCAATCGATGTATTTCAAACCAGCCTTGGCCAGTGGTTCGCGCATGTTGTACATGTCCAAGCCCAACACACCCGAGGCCAGTTTGGCGCGCTTTTCGCCTTCCAATGATTCGCGTGCCGCAGCGGCATCAGCTACCTGTTGCGCGATGCTGGCAGGCACCACCACCACGCCATCGTCATCGGCCACGATGGCGTCGCCTGGGTTGACTGCTGCACCGGCGCAGACGATGGGCACATTCACTGACCCGACTGTGGCTTTGATCGTGCCTTTGGCGCTGATGGCACGGCTCCAAACCGGAAAGCCCATGGCTTCCAGTTCGACCACATCGCGCACACCTGCGTCGATGATGAGCGCACGAGCACCCCGCGCCATGAAAGAGGTGGCCAGCAGATCGCCAAAGTAACCATCGGTGCAGGGCGCGGTGATGGCCGCCACCACGATGTCACCCGGCTGAATTTGCTCGGCCACCACATGCATCATCCAGTTGTCACCCGGGTGCAGCAGCACGGTGACAGCCGTGCCCGAAACACGTGCGCCTTTGTAAATGGGCCGCATGATGGTGTGCATCAGTCCCAAGCGCCCCATGGCTTCGTGGACAGTGGCCACGCCATAAAGCCCAAGTTGCTCCACCGCACCACGCTCAGCGCGTTGAATATTGCGTTTCACTGTGCCCAAGGGGTAATGCATGTCAGAGTCCTTTTTGTTTCAAACGTGCATCCAGGCGTGGGAATACGCGGCGCACATTGGCTTCGTAAATCTGATGGCGGTCGTCGTTGCTCAGCAATATGCTGGCTTGGATGTAGCGCTTGGTGTCGTCGTAATAGTGCCCTGTTTGCGGGTCAATACCACGCACCGCGCCAATCATCTCGGAGGCGAAGAGCACGTTTTTCACAGGGATGACTTTGTTCAGCAAGTCGATGCCCGGCTGGTGGTAGACACAGGTGTCAAAGAAAATATTGTTGAGCAAATGCTCTTCCAACAAAGGCTTTTTGAGTTCTTGCGCCAAACCTCTGAAACGTCCCCAGTGGTAAGGCACGGCACCACCACCGTGGGGAATGAGGAACTTCAAGGTGGGAAAGTCTTTGAACAAATCGCTGGTCAAACACTGCATGAAGGCGGTGGTGTCCGCGTTCAAATAATGCGCACCCGTGGTGTGAAAACAAGCATTGCAACTGGTTGACACATGGATCATGGCGGGCAAGTCGTGCTCCACCATTTTTTCGTAAATAGGGTACCAATGGCGGTCACTCAAAGGCGGTGAGGTCCAATGTCCGCCTGAGGGGTCGGGGTTCAGGTTGATGCCCACCGCACCGTATTCCTTGACGCATTTTTCAAGCTCTGGAATGCAAGTGGCCGGGTCGACACCGGGGGATTGGGGCAGCATGGCCACCGGCACAAAGTGGTCAGGGAACAAGGTGGACACCCGGTAACAGAGTTCATTGCAAATCGCTGCCCATGTGCTGGAGACCGCAAAGTCGCCAATGTGGTGAGCCATGAAGGAAGCACGTGGCGAAAACAAGGTGATGTCGCTGCCCCGCTCTTTCATCAATTTCAGTTGATTGGTCTCGATGCTGTGGCTCAAATCGTCATCGCTGATCTGCAAGTCAGCTGCTTGAGGCATGACCGAGGGGTCTTTGATACCTGCAATCTGTTGGTTGCGCCAATCTTCCAAGGCCTTGGGTGCGGTGGTGTAGTGGCCATGGCAATCGATGATCAAACTCATGGGGTGTCTCCTGAATTCCAAATGTGTGCTGGCACCATGGCCTCGCCGCGCATGATGAGCCTGGCCGTGCGCAGCAAGGCGGCTTGGGTCACCTCATGACCACCGGGCAGCTCGGGGGCTGCGCGGGTTTGCAAGGCCACGCTGAACTCGCCAGTGGGGTGTTCCACCGACAAAGCCTGGTGTTCGCCCGGCTGCATGACCGCCACACCTTCGCACACCGAGCCTTGCAAGACGCAAGCGGTGCCCACGGTCACCGCGGCCAACACGCCTATGGCGTCGTGGCAGACATGCGGGATGAAGCTGCGCGTGGTCAAAGCGCCACCCTTCACGGGTGGCGCGATCAAGGTCATCTTGGGGTAGTTTTTGGTGCTGACATCACCCAAGCCCATCAAGACCGACACCTGCAAACGCAAAGCCTCGATGCTGGTTTTGAGTTCGGTGTCGGCATTCATCGCATCCACCGATTCGTAGCCCGTGCGCCCCATGTCAGCAGCTTTGAACAGCACGAGGGGCATGCCGTTGTCGATGCAAGTGACGTCAATGTCAAAGGGCTCGAAGCCTTGCAGCTTGTCGGTTGGAACCACACGCACACGGTCTTTCACCTGGCCCGTGGGCAACAAGCCGCTGCACACCGAGCCTGCGGTGTCCAAAAAGTTGATGATGATGGGCGCTGAAGTGCCAGGTGCACCGTCAATGCGTGCGTGACCTGTGTCGGCCACAAAACGCTGTCCATCAGAACCCAAAGGTGTTTGTACCGTGATGTCACATTGCATGTCGGTGTTCAAGGTCAACACCCGCAAGGTGGTGCTGTCTGCCGTGGCATGCACCATGCCTGAGCTGAGAGCAAAAGGCACCACAGCGGCCAACATGTTGCCGCAGTTGGGCGTGGAGTCCACCGTGTCTTTGTCGGGTTGCAACTGAGCGAATAAAAAATCCAAGTCCACACCGGGTGTGGTGCTGGGTCGCACGATGCCCACCTTGCTGGTGAGGGGGTGTGCGCCACCCAGGCCATCGATTTGCCGTTTGTCGGGTGAACCCATGATGGACAACAACACGCGGTCACGCGTGCCTTTGTCGCTGGGCAAATCAGTTTCTTTGAAAAAGGGTCCTTTGGACGTGCCGCCACGCATGTACATGCAGGGAATGGCGACAGGGGGTTGGTGCAAAGGGTTCATAGCAGCAAGAAGTTTAAAAAGAATACAAACCGCTGTGCAAATCCACCGCAGCACACACCAAGCCTGCCACCACCAAAGACGGGCCAAACGGCAAAGGCTCACCGGCTTTCAGACTGCCCTGCCAACGCATCCCCAAAGCCACGACCACGCCAAGCAAAGAGGCGATCAACACCACCATGGGCAAAACCATCCACCCCAGCCAAGCACCCAAGGCCGCCAACAGTTTGTAGTCACCCTCGCCCATGCCCTGCTTGCCGGTGATGAGTTTAAAAACAGCTTGAACCGCCCACAGCACGCCATAACCAGCGGCTGCACCCCACACGCTTTGCAAAAGAGGAAGTTGAACCACGCCAAAGGATGCGCACAAGATACCTGTCCACAACAAGGGCAAGGTCAAACTGTCGGGCAGCAACATGGTGTCAGCGTCAATCAAAGCCAACGTCACCAGCACACTGCCAAAGCCAGCCCACGCCAATGCCTCGACAGAAAAGCCCCAACGCCATGCACAAAAGCCCCAAAGCAAGGCCATAGCCAACTCCACCAAGGGGTAGCGCACAGACACCGCCACACCACAGTGAGCACACTTGCCTTTGAGCCAGAGGTAACTCAACACCGGTACCAGGTCTGCCGCACGCAAAGATGTTTTACAAGCAGGGCAGTGCGAGCGAGGTTTGGATAAATTGAAGGCCTGTGCTGGCTCGCTGATGGCTCCATGCAGTTCAGCGCATTCAGCCTCCCACTGACGCTGCATCATCAACGGTAAACGCCACACCACCACATTGAGAAAGCTGCCCAGTTGCAAACCCATCAGTGCCGCCACAATGCAGCCCAGATAAGGATGGGAAAACAATATGTCCATGAAGTTAATCCTTAGTGCCCACAATGCCCAACAAGGCGTCAAGCAATTCTGGTTGCGCTTGTAAATCCGACGCTTTACCACTGTGAATGACACGTCCTTGGTCCAGCACCACGGCTTGGTGGCTGATGGCCAAAATGGCTTGAGGATGCTGTTCGACGATGATGGCTGACAGCCCTTCATCACGGGTGATACGAGAAATGGCCTGCAGCAACTCCTCCACGATGATGGGGGCCAAGCCCTCCAAAGGTTCATCCAACAAAAGCAGTTTGGGGTTCAGCACCAAGGCCCGACCAACGGCCAACATTTGCTGCTCTCCGCCCGAGAGTTGATTGCCCATATTGCTTTTGCGCTCGGCCAAGCGCGGGAACAAACCGAACACCCGCTCTGGCGTCCAAGCACCGGGTCGTGCCACCGCGGTGAGGTTTTCCAACACGGTGAGGGACTTGAAAATATCGCGTTCTTGCGGCACCCAACCCACACCAGCAGCAGCGCGTTGGTGCGAGGGCAAACCTTGCAAGTCCAGACCATCCAAACGAATGCGGCCTGCGTGCTGACGCGTGGCACCCGCGATGGTATTCATCAAGGTGGTTTTGCCGGTGCCATTGCGCCCCAACAGCGCCAAGGTTTCGCCTTGGGCCAACGACAAACCAATGCCATGCAAGATCACCGCTTCGCCATAACCTGCGCTCAAATTGTCAATACGCAGCAACTCAGCCATGGCTGCCCCCATGGCCTAAGTAAACCTCACGCACTCGGGTGTCTGCAGCCATCTCGGCCGGTGTCCCTTCGGTCAACACCGCGCCATTGACCAATACCGTCATGCTTTTGGCAAAGCTGAAGACCAAGTCCATGTCATGCTCAATCAGCAAGACACTCACATCTGCAGGCAAGGCTGCCACGGTACGTAAAAGTTCTTCACGTTCACCCGCAGGCACGCCTGCCACCGGTTCATCCAGTAACAAGACGCTGGGCTCGCAAGCCAAGGCGATGGCCATCTCCAGCAAACGTTGTTTGCCATAGGCGAGTTGCTGCGTGGGTTGGTCCATCACCTCGGTGAGGTGGAACTGCGAAAGCAGGTGCTCGCAACGCGCAATCACACGTTGATCATGCCCCAGCGGTTGCAACGCTGCTGCACCCAACCCTAGGTGTTGCGAGACCGTCATGGCCAAGGTTTGCAAAGGCGTGAGGCCATCGAACAGTTGGTTGATTTGGAATGTCCGCACCAAACCACGACGCACACGTTGATGCGGTGCCAATCCAGTGATGTCCTCGCCCAGCAATTGAATCTGGCCTGCCGTGGGTTCCAGCACGCCGGTGAGCAAATTGATGAGCGTGGTTTTGCCCGCCCCATTGGGGCCGATCAAGGCATGACGAGCCCCGCGCAGCAGCTGCAAGCTGACGTTGTCAGTGGCGGTGATGCCGCCAAAGCGCTTGACCAAACCTTCACAGGACAAAACGATGTCGCCACTCATGCGCGACGCCCCCAGGTCCATGGGCGAATCAGGCGTTCACGCCCCACCAATATCAGCACAACCAAGAACAGCCCCAGCCAAAACGTCCAGTACTGCGGTGTCCATGCCGAGATGACACTGTGCAAACTCTTGAACACCACAGCCCCAACGATGCCGCCCCACAGCCACCCGGTGCCACCAATGACCAGCATCAAGAGCAAGTCAGCAGAACGGTCAAAACCAAACACATCCAATGAAGCAAAGCCGGTGGTTTGAGCTTGCAAACCCCCGGCCATACCTGCCAAGGCCGCGGCCAGGGTGTAGACCGAGATCAAACGGGCATGGACTGGGATGCCTATGGCTTGAGCGCGAAGTGCGTTGTCGCGAATGGCCTGCAAGCTAAAACCAAAAGGAGAGACCACCACTTGACGCAACAACACAAAGACGGCCAAAGTGATGGCCAAGGTGTACCAAGCTGCGGTTTGACCCACCAAGTCAAACTCAAAATAACCTAATACCGGCCCCATGACCACGCCTTGCAAACCGTCCGCACCACCGGTAATGAAGTCCAGTTTGTTGGCCAGTTCTTGCAGGATCAAAGCCACGCCCAGCGTCACCATCAACCTTGTGAGGTCAGAGCCGCGCAAAATACCCAAGCTGCAAAACGCACCCAACAAGGCTGTGACCGCTGTTGCAATTGCCAGCCCCAGCAAGGGGTCGGGGTTGATGTGCTTGGCAAACAAAGCAGCGCTGTAAGCCCCCATGCCGAAAAACGCCGCATGACCCAAGGAAACGATGCCGCTGTAGCCCAGAATCAAATCCAAGGACATGGCAAACAGGGCAATGACGGTGATTTCACTGATCAGCAACGCATGGGTGGGCAACAAAAGAGGCAGGCACAGCAAGCAAGCCCACAAGGCAAACTCCCACCACCGCAGTTTGGCAGCAAGCGACAAGCTCAGCGCCATGCGGTTCATTTGCCACCCCTGGAAAACAAGCCTTGGGGTCGCCATAGCAAAATCAGAATCATCAAGCTGTATACAATGAATGCACCCAATTTAGGGACGTAGTACTTGCCTGCGACATCCGCAATACCCAAAAGCAATGCTGCCAGCAAAGGACCGGTCAGACCCGAGGTGCCACCCACGGCGACCACAATCAAAAAGTAAATCATGAACTTGAGCGGAAAGATCGGGTCCAGGCCCAACACCTCCGCACCCAAAGCACCGCCCAAACCAGCTAAGCCAGAGCCCACCGCAAAGGTGAGCAAAAACACCTTGTTCACATCAATGCCCAAACCTGCGGCCACACGCTGGTTGTCCACGGCGGCTCTTAACTGCGAGCCAAAGCGGGTGCGCACCAACAGCAATTGCAACACCACGGTCAACACAGCACACACTGCGATGATGGCCAGACGGTAATGGCCCATGCCCAAAGCGCCATCCCAAAGCTCTGTGCGCCCTTTCAAAAATTCGGGCAGTTGCACCAACTGCTGGGTGGAGCCCACAAAGTAATCCACGCTGGCCACCGCCATGAAGGTCAGGCCAATCGAGAACAGTACTTGGTCTAAGTGGGGTTTGTTGTACATACGGCGGTACAGCTTGGCCTCCATCAGCGCTCCCAGCAAAGCGGTGAAGACAAATGCCAATGGCACACACAGCAAAAACGGCAGGCCGGCATGCTGCATCAGCAAGACCGTGGTGTAGCCGCCTGCCATGGCGAAAGCGCCATGCGCCAGGTTGATGAAGTTCATCAGCCCCAAGGTAACGGACAAGCCAATGGCAAGGATGAAGAGCAACATCCCGTAGGCCACACCATCGAACAGCAGGGTCAACATGGCGTAGGCTTACTTGGCTTTGCCGGGGTCTTTCATGTCTTTGATGACATCAAACTCCACGTTGTAAAGCTCTCCGTCTTTCTTTTCCACTTTGCGCAGGTAAATGTTTTGCACCACGTCGCGGGTTTGCGCATCGATGTAAATCTGGCCGCGAGGGCTTTCAAAAATTTGCCCCTTCATGGCTGCCAGCATGGCCTCTCCACCACCTTGACCACCCTTGGTGTTTTTCAACGCTTCGTAAATGACGCGCATGCCGTCATAACCACCCACCGCCATGAAGTTGGGGCGCAGACCATTGTTGGCCTTCTTGAAGGCATCGACGAATTTTTTGTTCAGTGCTGAAGGGTGTGCGGCTGAATAGTGGTGGGATGTGACCACGCCCAAAGCACCCTCGCCCATGTCATTGAGTTGATCGTCGTCGGTCAAGTCACCCGTGCCAATCAGCTTGATGCCAGCCTTGTCCATGCCGCGTTCCAAGAACTGCTTCATCACCGCCGCACCAGTACCAGAGGGCACAAAGACAAACAGCGCATCAGGCTTCAGATCACGCACTTTTTGCAAAAACGGTGCGAAGTCGGGGTTGCGCAAAGGCACGCGCAGGCTCTCCACCACTTGGGCGCTGTTGAGTAGCATGCGTTCCTTGAAATAGCGTTCGGCGTCAATGCCGGGACCGTAGTCCGTGACCAAGGTGACCACGCGCTTCATGCCGTTTTTGGGGGCCCAGTCGCCCATGGCCACCGCACATTGGGGCAAGGTGAAACTGGTGCGCACAATGAAAGGCGAGGCTTCGGTGATGCTGGACGTGGCCGCAGCCATGACCACCATGGGAGTTTTGGATTGGGTCGCGATCGGTGCCGTGGCCAAAGCCAAAGGTGTCAGGCCAAAACCGCTCAAGACGCCCACCTTCTCGTTCACCACCAGTTCTTGTGCCATGCGCTTGGTGGCGTCTGGCACACCGCCATCGTCTTTGATGACGAGTTCGATTTTGCGACCTGCCACTGTGCTGCCGTTTTGCGCCATGTACAACCTCGCAGCTGCCTCGATTTGCTTGCCAGTGGACGCTGATGGTCCTGTCATCGGCAGGATGAGTCCAATTTTGAATGCCTCTTGTGCCCATACAGAATTGACACTGAACGACACAGCCAAAGCCACCAATGGAAATATAAAACGTGTTTTCATAAAGAAACTCCGAGGGATGAATAGGGCTTTAGGTTGCGACTGATTCTAGGGGCGACCTGAATGGATACATCAGGTTTTGCGGCGAATCAGCCGCACACTGGACATAGGGTGTAAATCGAGGCTGCGCATAGCTTCGTTCAAAAGACGCTGGGCCATGCGAGAGTGCTCGCGCATGATGGCCTCGGCCCTGGCGCCTTCGCGCTGCTCTATCGCGGCCAAAACTTGCCGGTGCTGGTCTTGGGCAATGATGAACATGTCTCTGGCCTTGGCACTGTTGGCTTGACCAATCACAAAACTGGAAGGGGACGCAAAAGGCAAAGCAATCACCCTCTCCAACTCACGCTGTAAAACCGCGCTTCCTGTCATTTCTGACAACAAGGCATGAAATCGCTCGTTGTGGGCAACATAAGCACTGAAAGCCTCATCATTCAAAGTGTCACTGCTTAAAAATTGGTCAATCTGGTTCAAGCAAGCATTGGCCTCTGCCAACACCCCAGGCGCACACCCTCGCTCGGCCGCAAAGCGGGCCGCCAAGCCCTCTAAGGTGCCGCGCAATTCAATGGCGTCAGACACGTCGCGCTCAGTGAAGGTGCGTACAGCGTAGCCGCCGGTGGTCAGCGCCTCCAGCAGTCCCTCTTGCTCAAGCTTCATCAACGCAGTGCGAATCGGCGTACGAGACACGCCCAACTTGTCCACCAAGGTGAGTTCTGCAATGCGCGACCCAGACGCTAACTCGCCAGCCAAAATCATCTCGCGCAAGCGCAGCTGCGCTTTGACTGATTGCGAATAGCTAGGTTGTTCGTCGGTATCGGGATTTGGGCTCATGAGACTGAATTGTATGCAATACAACTCAAAAAAGACCTAAAATAGCCCAGAAAATCAATAAAATTGCATTTTTTGTATACCAAATTAGCCTTCAACTTGGAGCCAGCCATGACCGTCCCCCACATCCCCGCCCGTTTCGACCACGTTGGCAGTTTTTTACGCCCCGCCTATCTTTTGGAAGCTCGTGAGCAAAAGGCCAAAGGCCAAATCACCCCTGAACAACTGCGTGTGGTGGAAGACAAGGCCATCTCTGAAATTGTGAAGTTCCAAGAGGACGTGGGCTTGAAGTCCATCACCGATGGCGAGTTCCGCCGCACTTACTTCCACATCGATTTCTTGGAACAAATGGGCGGTGTCAAAACCGACATACCTGTCACCATCGAACGCCCTGACGGCACCCAAGAACTTGCCCCGCCCGTCATTCGCGTGATTGACAAAGTGCGCCATGTGAATGACATACAACTGGCCGACTTCAACTACCTGAAGTCGCAAATTGCCAAGGACAGCACGCCCAAGGTAACCATCCCGTCGCCCACCATGCTGCATTTCCGCGGTGGCCGTGCTGGCATCAGCAAAGACGCCTACCCAGAGCTCGACCCGGCTTTTTACGACGATGTGGCCAAAGCCTATGGCGATGAACTGCGCTCGTTGTCAGCGGCTGGTTGCAACTATGTGCAAATGGACGACACCAACCTGGCCTACCTCTGCGACGACAAAATGCGCGAAGCCGCACGTGCCCGGGGCGACGACCCCAACGAATTGCCCCACCGCTACGCAGCTTTCATCAACAAAGTGGTGGCGCAAAAACCTGCGGGCATGACCTTGGCCATGCACCTGTGCCGCGGCAACTTCAAAAGTACCCACGCCGCAGCCGGCAACTACGAGCCTGTGGCCGAAGCCCTGCTGTCTGAGATGAACATCGATGCCTACTTCTTGGAATACGACGATGACCGCAGCGGAGACTTCCGCCCCTTGCGCTTTTTGGCTAAAGACAAGTTGGTGGTGCTGGGCTTGGTGACCACCAAGTTTGGCGCTATGGAAAGCAAAGACAGCTTGAAGCGACGCATTGATGAAGCGGCCAAGTACGCACCGCTGTCACAGTTGGCCTTGTCACCCCAGTGCGGTTTTTCCAGCACAGTGCATGGCAACAACATCGCGGTGGAAGACCAGCGCAGCAAACTGCGCTTGGTAGTGGAAACTGCGCAAGAGGTGTGGGGCGACAACTGAACGAAAGTTAGCAAGTGGGGGCGCCTAAGGTGGCGCCAGCAACTCAGCGACCATCCAATGGGTTGGGCAAGAGTTTTTTACCGAACTCTGGGTTTGGACGTAACTTGTTAGCGTCTGGGTTGTTCTCCCTCAAGCTACCTTTAAAGAGCCATGATTTCAGTGAATAGGTTTGGGTAGCAAACATAATGAACAGCAACACAAACAAGATCAGCAGGAAAGTCGAAGGGGTCATCTTTTTCTCCAAAAATTAAAAGATGAACGTCCGAAGAGTTGGTGAATTTGTCATTTTCCTGATTGACATGCGCATCAAACCATGGTGGAAAGTTCATCAATGGACTGAGTGGTCAGTTTAGAAGGGTATTGCGAGCGAATCTCTCTGTCATTGCAATGACGGTCAAGCCAAGCCGAGCAACCTCACCGCGTTGTCCTTCAAGATTCCAGGCATCACCTCGGGCTTGAAGCCCGCCACCTCAAAGTCCTTCATCCAGCGCTCGGGGGTGATCAGGGGGTAATCGCTGCCAAACAACACCCGGTCTTTGAGCAAGGTGTTGGCGTACTGCACCAATTGCTTGGGGAAGTACTTGGGGCTCCAACCAGACAGGTCCATCCAGACATTGGGTTTGTGCATGGCCACTGACAGCGCCTCGTCTTGCCAAGGAAAACTGGGGTGGGCCATGACGATTTGCATGTCGCCCCAATCCGCCGCCACCTCGTCCAAATGCATGGGGTTGCTGAACGCCAATTTCAGTCCGCCGCCACAGCGCATACCCGAGCCAATGCCACTGTGCCCGGTGTGAAAAATGGCGGGCAGTTTGTGTTGGTTGATGACCTCGTAAATCGGCCAGGCCATCTTGTCGTAAGGGTGGTAGCCCTGCACCGTGGGGTGGAACTTGAAGCCACGCACGCCATCCTCTTTGATCAACCGCTCGGCTTCACGAGCGCCCATCTTGCCCTTGTGCGGGTCTATGCTGGCAAAGGCGATCATCATGTCGCTGTTGTCGCGGGCGGCCTTGGCGATTTCCTCGTTGGGAATGCGGCGACGCCCCATGTGCGACTCGGCATCCACCGTGAACATCACCAAACCGATCTTGCGCTCGCGGTAATACGCCACGGTTTCTTCGATGGTGGGACGGCGGTCCGAACCAAAGTACTTGTCGGCAGCGCGGTCGTATTCCTCGCCATAGTTGTCAAACGGATTCCAGCAACTCACCTCGGCGTGGGTGTGGATGTCAATGGCGATCAGGTCAGCGTGGTTCATGGTCGAATAAGATCCTTTGTATCCACTATAACGATCAAAAAACAGGCATTATGAATCCCGACCTTCACCTAGAGATGCTTGATGATGTGGCCGTGGTGCGCATCACCCGCGCTGCCAAACGCAACGCCTTGAATGATGAACTCATCTTGGCCCTTCGCCACACCTTCGACAACTTGCCTGCCCACACCAAAGCCGCCGTTCTGTGCGGCAGCGGCGAACACTTTTGTGCGGGTCTGGACTTGAGCGAGCTGCAAACCCGCGACGCGGGTGAAGGCATGCACCATTCCAGAATGTGGCACAGCGCATTTGATCGCATCCAATTTGGCATGGTGCCCGTGGTGGCAGCCTTGCAAGGCGCGGTGGTGGGCGGCGGCTTGGAGTTGGCTGCCTCTTGCCACATTCGCGTTGCCGACGACACCACGTTTTACGCCTTGCCAGAGGGCACAAGAGGCATTTTTGTGGGTGGCGGTGGCGCGGTGCGCATTCCCAAACTGATTGGCGTGGCCCGCATGACCGACATGATGATGACGGGACGCGTTTACAACGCGGTGGACGGCGAGCGAGTCGGCTTTGCGCAGTACCTGGTTGCAGCAGGCACTGCCTTTGACAAAGCGCTGGAATTGGCCCAACGCATCGCTACCAACGCACCACTCACCAATTACGCCTTGATGCACGCCCTGCCGCGCATCGCAGAACAGCCCGCCGACCACGGCTTTGTCACCGAGTCGCTGATGTCCTCCATCACCCAAGCCGCCCCCGAGGCCAAAGCACGGGTCGAGGCCTTTTTGCAAGGGCGCGCCGCCAAGGTTGAAAAAAAATGACGCTGTCAGCGCCCAAGTACCGCGCCATGCGCTATGGCATCACGCGCATTCAGCGCGAAGAAACACCATCCGGTGTGCAATATCTGCAGGCCGATGTGCCATTGGAGCCATACCCCCAGCGCATGACAGACAAACTCTTGCATTGGGCAAACGAAACCCCAGACCGCACCTACGTCGCCAGACGCCAGCGACTGAGCGATGGCAGCACGGGTGATTGGCAACACCTCTCCTACGCACAAGCGCTGACATTCGCCAGACGCACAGGCCAAGCGCTGATCAACCGCGGTTTGAGTGCAGACAAACCGGTGCTCATCCTGAGTGAAAACAGCTTGGAGCACGCCATGTTGGCGTTGGCTTGCATGATGGTGGGCGTGCCCTACTGCCCGGTGTCACCCGCTTATTCCACGGTCAGCAAAGACTTTGACAAGTTGCGTCACATTCTGAACACCCTCACACCCGGTTTAGTGTTTGCCACCGATGCCGACAAATACGGCGCGGCCATTCAAGCCACAGTGCCGGCAGACACCGAGGTGGTGCTGGCCCATGGGCACTTGGCGCACCGCCCCCACACCCTCTTGAGCGATTTGTTGGAGACCGCAGACACCCCCGCGGTAGACAAAGCCATGAACGCGACTGGGCCAGACACCATCGTCAAGTTTTTGTTCACCTCGGGTTCGACCAACATGCCCAAAGGCGTGATCAACACCCACGGCATGTGGTGCGCCAACCAACAGCAAATGTGGCAGTCCATGCCAGTGCTGGGCGAAGCCCCCCCTGTGCTGGTGGACTGGCTGCCTTGGAACCACACCTTTGGTGGCAACCACAACATCGGCCTGACCCTGTTCCATGGCGGCTCTCTGTACATCGATGACGGTAAGCCGGTCCCTGCCCTCATGGGTGAAACCCTGCGCAATCTGCGCGAGATCGCGCCCACGGTGTATTTCAATGTCCCCACTGGTTTGGAAGCGATAGCCAACGCCATGCACACCGATGATGTGTTGCGCCGCAACCTGCTCAGCAAAGTGCGCATGTTTTTTTACTCGGGCGCCGCCTTGGCGCAGCCAATTTGGGACAGCTTGCATGCCTCGCAAGAGCGCGAGCTGGGCGAGCGCATCGTCATGGGCACGGGCTTGGGCATGACCGAGTCGGGCCCGTTCGCGATTTTTGTACCCCGCCCCGAGGTGCAGTCGGGCGACCTGGGTTTGCCGGCAGCGGGCATGCGACTGAAGTTGGTGCCCATGGGCGACAAGGTCGAGGTGCGCTACCAAGGCCCCAACATCACGCCCGGTTACTGGCGCACCCCAGAGGCCACAGCCGACGCCTTTGACGAAGAAGGTTTTTTCATGAGTGGCGACGCTGTCACTTGGATTGATCCGAACAACATCCACCTGGGTTTGAAATTCGATGGCCGCATCGCCGAGGATTTCAAGCTCGCCACTGGCACCTTTGTCAGCGTGGGGCCGCTGCGCGCCAAGATCATCGCCGCAGGTGCGCCTTATGTGCAAGACGCGGTCATCACCGGTTTGAACATGAAAGAGGTGGGCGCCATGCTGTTCACCACACCCAAGGTGCGCGACTTGGCAGGTTTACCAGCTTCAACCCCGCTCGGCGAGGTGCTGGCCCACCCCACCGTGTTAGCGCACTTTCAAACTGTGCTCAACCAACTGGCCGCCAACGCCACCGGCAGCGCCAACCGCGTGGCTCGCCTGTTGCTGCTGGCAGACCCTCCGTCGATCGACAAAGGCGAGGTCACTGACAAAGGCTCGATCAACCAACGTGCCGTGCTGAAACACCGCGATGCTTTGGTCCATGCGTTTCACAACAAGCTCACGCCCAACACTTTGTTGCCTCAATAAAGAAAGACCCCCACGATGAACCAGCCCACATTGAACCGCCGCCTTGCCCTGCAAAGCTTTGGTTTGCCATTGGCCTCCTCCATGCTGACCCCTTTGGCTGCCTTGGCGCAAAACACCCTGCCGGTCGAGCAGGTGAAAATTGTCTGCGGCTTCCCCGTAGGCGGCACAGCCGACACCACCAGCCGACGGGTAGGTGACAAATTGGCTGGATCGGCCTACTCACGCAATGCAGCAATGGTGGAAAACAAAACCGGCGCGGGTGGGCGCATTGCCATAGAGGCAGTGAAAAACGCAACCCCAGACGGCAGCACTTTGTTGCTCAGCGCCTATTCCATGCTGCTGATCTACCCCCACATTTACCGCAGCCTCAGCTACGACCCATTCAAAGACTTTGCCCCTGTGTCCATCGCCTCTGTTTTGTCACACGGCTTGGCGGTGGGACCCATGGTGCCTGCCAGCGTGAAAAACGTGAAAGATTTTTTGGCTTGGTGCAAAGCCAACCCAGACCGCGCCAACTATGGCTCGCCTGCGGCGGGCTCTACCCCGCACTTTTTGGGGGCCTTGCTCAGTTTAGAGAGCGGCGTAGCCATGCAGCACGTGGCTTACCGTGGCTCGGTGCCAGGGGTGACTGATGTGATTGCGGGTCAAATTCCTGCCATGTTCACGCCCCACGGCGACTTTTTGGCCAACCATCGCACAGGGAAATTGCGTATCTTGGCCACTTCGGGCAAAAAGCGGTCCGTGTTTGTGCCCGACATTCCCACGTTTGCAGAACAAGGGTTTGCTGACCTGACCGTCGAAGAATGGTTTGGTTTTTTCGCACCCGCCAAAACCCCTGCCAACGTTATCGCAATAGCTAACACGGCCATCAACAACGTCTTGAAAGACAAGGGCATTGTTGACAGCTTGGCGCTTCAAGGCCTGTCCCCCTTGGGCAGCAGCCCAGATGAGATGGCCAAGGAGATGCGCCGCCTTTATGAACAATGGGGGCCCATCGTCAAGCGCATCGGCTTTACGGCCGAGTCTTGATCCCTTTAGCGTTTAGGCACAGGCATGGGTGGCAGCAAAGCTTCAATCGCTGAGGCCACTGCCATTAAGCGCCGGTCGCTGGAGACTGGGCCATCCAACTCCAAGCCCAAAGGCAAACCGGCTTTGGTCAAACCCATGGGAATGCTGATGCCCGGGATGCCGGCATTGCTGCCGGGGTCGGTGTTGCGGATATAGGTGGGGAAAGTCGGTACTTGAACGCCATTCAATTCGACTGTTTCATCTTGGCCAATGGGACGTGCGGGCAATATCGTGGTGGGAAACACCAACGCGTCCAAACGGTGCGAAGCAAAATGTTCGGCAAACGCCGCTTGCAAATGCACACGCGCTTTCAAAGCCGCCTCGTAGGCAGCACGCGGCATGGCTTGGTCACCCAACTGCGAGCCCACGATACCCGCCACATCGGGGCTGGCAATTTTTTCGGCAATTTGGGCCAAGGTCAGCTTGTAGCGGTTGTGTGCCAAATAGGCTGGAAGGTCCACTGTCAGCTCGTACAAAGCCACTGGGAAACCCACTTGCGCGTTCAAGGCCGACATTCCCGCCACATCGCCTTCAACCAAGGTCACGCCAGCACGCGACAACTGCGCTAGCAAAGCTTCCATGGCATCCAACACCTCGACGTCTGCGCCTTGGTAAAAGTCCATGCGTGGGACACCCAGGCGCAAACCTTTGAGATCGATCTTGTCCAAACCCAAGGCAGCACCGCACAACACACTGTCCATCAATGCCGCATCTTCAACGCTTCTGGTGATGGGGCCTGCGGTATCGCGGGTATGTGAAATAGGGATGATGCCGGTACCCGAATACCTACCCACGGTGGGGCGAAAACCGACCACGCCGCAGAGGGCAGCGGGCAGTCGCACAGACGCACCGGTATCCGTTCCCAAAGCTGCCGGCACCATGCGGGCCGCCACCGCTGCAGCTGAACCGCCGCTGCTGCCGCCTGCAATCATGTCGTGGTGCCAAGGGTTGCGCGTGGCACCGGTATAAGCATTGTTGGTACTGATGCCAAAGGCCAGTTCGTGCATATTGGTTTTACCGGCCAGCAAAGCACCGGCGTCAAACAAGCTTTGTGCAAGCGGCGCATTGTGCAAAGGCTGGGCCTCTTTCAAAGCAGGCGTACCGCCGGAGGTGCTTAAGGACAGGGTATCAATGTTGTCTTTCAATGCGATAGGAATACCCGCCAAGGCCTTGTCCGCTTGCTGGCACCAACCGCCGCTGTCACAGGCACGCGCAGCGGCCAACAGGGCATCGTTGTCACGGCTGACCCAGGCATTGACCGAGGTTTGGGCTTGTTGCACATCGATTAAGGCTTGAGCATATTCGGCAGCACTCAGGGTTTTGGCGGCCAGTGCGGCACGGGCTTGGGTGAGGGTCATGTCAGCAGCTTGCATCACATCTCCAATCAAAAAAAGCAATCTTGGCATGAAGATGAAAAACTGGGGTTTTCACCTAAAAGCCGCACTTGTGCGCCTTGGCCTTAAACTCGCGGACTTCTTTTTACCGATCAACGCCTCATCATGATGACCACACCCTCCGGCCTGCAATACGAAGACACCCACCATGGCGAGGGTGAATCCGCCCAAGCGGGTCACCATGTGACCGTGCATTACACCGGCTGGCTATGGGAAGACGGGGGAAAAGGGGCGAAATTTGACTCCAGCCTGGACCGCAATGACCCATTTGAATTCGGTTTGGGCCAAGGCATGGTCATTCAAGGCTGGGATGAAGGCGTCCAAGGCATGAAGATTGGCGGCAAGCGCAGCCTGCTGATTCCTGCCGAACTCGGTTATGGCGCTCGCGGTGCGGGCGGCGTCATCCCGCCCAATGCCACCTTGCTGTTCGAGGTGGAACTGCTGGGCGTGGAGGGCTGAAGCCCTTCCCCTTGAAATAAGCAAAACCCCTCCCATTTACAGGGCTGATTTGAATCAGCCCTTTTATTTTCTATGCCAGAACCTCACCAACCCCCACCGTCTGAGCCGACGGGTCAACCCGAGCCCGCCATGGATCCCAGCCAAGCCCCCACCCCTCACGAATTACCCGCCGACCCCTTGAGCGAGGCCTTGGCTGAATTGGCCGTGCTTCAAGCCAAAAACGCAGATTTAGCCGACCAGTTCCTGCGCGCCAAGGCCGAGGTAGAAAATGCCCGCCGCCGCGCGGATGAGGAAATTTCCAAAGCCCGCAAGTTCGCGGTGGAAGCCTTTGCCGAAAGCTTGCTGCCCGTGGCCGACAGCCTGACCGCGGGTTTGGCCATTGCCGACGCGACAACAGAGCAACTGCGCGAAGGCTCTGAAGCCACACTGCGGCAACTCAAAAGCGCTTTGGAGCGGCACAAAGTCATCGAAATCAACCCCGAGGCGGGTGCCAAGTTCGATCCACACCAGCACCAAGCTATTTCGGTTGTGCCGGCTGAACAAGAAGCCAACACCGTGGTTTCTGTACTTCAAAAAGGTTACTTGATTGCGGACCGCGTTTTGCGCCCCGCATTGGTCACTGTGACAGCCCCCAAGTAATACAGGCTTGAACACACCCTACGCACTTGAAATCCACCAAGTTATCCACAACTGTAGAACATCGCTTTTAGAAATGAATCAGTCGCTTTAGGGGGCTGAATCGCACAGGAGAGAAAAATGGGAAGAATCATTGGCATTGACCTCGGCACCACCAATTCATGCGTGGCCATCATGGAAGGCAACACCACCAAGGTGATCGAGAACGCTGAAGGTGCGCGCACCACGCCGTCCATCATTGCCTACCAAGAGGATGGCGAAATTTTGGTTGGCGCGTCCGCCAAGCGCCAAGCCGTCACCAACCCGCGCAACACGCTTTACGCCGTCAAGCGCCTGATTGGCCGCAAATTTGACGAAAAAGAGGTGCAAAAAGACATCGACCTGATGCCTTACACCATTGCCAAAGCCGACAACGGTGATGCATGGGTAGAAGTGCGTGGCCAAAAAATGGCGCCACCCCAAATCAGCGCCGAAGTCTTGCGCAAGATGAAGAAAACCGCCGAAGACTACCTCGGCGAAGAAGTCACCGAGGCTGTCATCACGGTGCCTGCTTACTTTAACGACAGCCAACGCCAAGCCACCAAAGATGCCGGCCGTATCGCTGGCTTGGATGTCAAGCGCATCATCAACGAACCCACCGCTGCAGCTTTGGCCTTCGGTTTGGACAAAACCGAAAAAGGGGACCGCAAAATCGCTGTGTATGACTTGGGTGGCGGCACGTTTGACGTGTCCATCATCGAAATCGCCGATGTCGATGGCGAAAAGCAATTCGAAGTTTTGTCCACCAACGGCGACACCTTCTTGGGCGGCGAAGACTTCGACCAACGCATCATCGACTTCATCATCTCCGAGTTCAAGAAAGAATCGGGTGTGGACCTGTCCAAAGACGTGTTGGCCTTGCAGCGCCTCAAAGAAGCCGCTGAAAAAGCCAAGATCGAGCTCTCCTCTTCCTCCGGTACCGACATCAACCTGCCCTATGTGACAGCCGATGCCTCTGGTCCCAAGCACCTGAACATCAAGCTCAACCGCGCCAAGCTGGAAAGCTTGGTCGATGAATTGATCGACCGCACCATCGCGCCTTGCCGCACCGCCATCAAAGACGCGGGTGTCTCGGTGGGCGACATTGACGATGTGATCTTGGTGGGCGGCATGACCCGCATGCCCAAGGTGCAAGACAAGGTCAAAGAGTTCTTCGGCAAAGAACCCCGCCGCGACGTCAACCCCGACGAGGCCGTGGCCGTGGGTGCTGCTATTCAAGGTCAGGTGCTCTCAGGCGACCGCAAAGACGTGCTGCTGTTGGACGTGACCCCGCTGTCCTTGGGCATTGAAACCTTGGGCGGTGTGATGACCAAGATGATCGCCAAGAACACCACCATCCCCACCAAATTCGCGCAAACCTTCTCCACGGCCGATGACAACCAGCCCGCAGTGACCATCAAGGTTTACCAAGGTGAGCGTGAAATGGCGTCGGGCAACAAGTCCTTGGGTGAATTCAATTTAGAGGGCATCCCCCCTGCCGCCCGTGGCACACCACAAATCGAGGTGAGCTTTGACATCGATGCCAACGGCATTTTGCACGTGGGCGCCAAAGACAAGGCCACTGGCAAAGAAAACAAAATCACCATCAAGGCCAACTCGGGCTTGTCAGAAGCAGAGATTCAGCAAATGGTGAAAGACGCCGAACTCAACGCTGAGGAAGACAAGAAAAAGCTTGAAATGGTGCAAGCGCGTAACAATGCAGAAGCCTCTGTCCACAGCGTCAAGAAGAGCTTGGTCGACCATGCCGACAAAGTCGAAGCTGGCGACAAAGAAAAAATTGAAGCGGCGGTGAAAGAAGTCGAAGAGGCTTTGAAAGGCGACGACAAAGACCACATCCTCGCCAAAACCGAAGCCTTGATGACGGTGGCGCAAAAACTCGGCGAGATGGTCTATGCGGATATGCAAGCGCAACAGCAAGCCGCTGCCGCAGGCGCAGCCCCTGACGCTGGCAAAAAACCTGACGACGACAATGTGGTCGATGCCGAAGTCAAGGAAGTGAAAAAAGGCTGAACTTCCTCCCTCCATCGCGCCGCGCATCGCCTGAGAGGGCTGCGCGGCGTTGGTACATTCAACACCCTTAGATACAACCATGGCTACCAAACGCGACTTTTACGACATATTGGGTGTACCCAAGAACGCCACAGACGACGAGATCAAAAAGTCGTACCGCAAGCTGGCGATGAAATACCACCCTGACCGCAACCAAGGCGATGCAACAGCTGAGGTGAAGTTCAAAGAAGCCAAAGAAGCCTATGAGATGCTTTCTGACGCTGAGAAGCGTGCTGCCTATGACCAGTTTGGGCATGCTGGTGTAGACCCCAATATGCGCGGCGGCCCAGGCGGCGCAGCTGGTTTTGGCGGCTTTGGCGAGTCCTTTGGCGACATCTTTGGCGACATTTTTGGCCAAACACGCAGGCAGCAAGGTGCGGGTGGCAAGCAAGTCTTTCGTGGAAACGACCTCAGCTATGCCATGGACATCACCCTAGAGGAAGCAGCGTTCGGCAAAGAATCCCAAATTCGCATACCCAGCTATGAGGAATGCACCACCTGTAGCGGTACCGGTGCCAAGCCAGGCACTTCCGTCAAAACCTGCGGCACCTGCCAAGGCCAAGGCGTGGTGCAAATGCGCCAAGGCTTTTTCAGCGTTCAACAAACCTGCCCGCATTGCCGGGGCAGCGGAAAAACCATCACCGACCCCTGCACCCCATGTCACGGCCAAGGCAAAGTCAAAAAACAAAAAACCTTGGAAATCAAAATCCCAGCGGGAATTGATGACGGTATGCGCATCCGCAGCAGCGGTAACGGCGAGCCGGGCACCAATGGCGGTCCACCCGGTGACTTGTTCATCGAAATCCGTTTGCAAAAACACGATGTGTTTCAACGTGATGGTGACGATTTGCACTGCGCTGTGCCCATCAGTTTCACCACTGCCGCTCTGGGCGGAGAAATTGCAGTACCCACGTTGGGTGGCGAGGCAGCCATCGATTTACCTGAAGGCACCCAAACGGGTAAGCAGTTCAGGCTGCGTGGCAAAGGCATCAAGGGCGTGCGCTCAAGCTTCCCCGGCGATTTGTACTGCCACATCACGGTAGAAACACCCGTGAAGCTGTCTGAGCACCAACGCAAACTTCTTAAGGACCTTGACGAGTCTTTGAAAAAAGGCGGTGAAAAGCATAAGCCTTCCGAAGCTGGCTGGGCTGACAAGTTAAAGAACTTGTTCAGCTAAGGTTTGCAGTCCTGAAAACTGGGCTCGCCACGTTGCCAGCACTGACCGGCAGCATGGCGAGAGGGGTGTGGCGTAGCGTTCTTGTCAATCCGTGCCACGTGAATACGTGCTTGACGTACCCCCTGTTTATCAACAGCCAACTGCAGCGCCCAGCCTGTGGTGTTCTCCAAACTGCTGTAGCCATCAAACACAAAATTGCCTAAGCTGTAGACGATGGGTCGGCCTTGGTAGAACTCGGTGTTTTGGGTCACATGCGGGTGGCTGCCCACCACCGCATCAGCACCCGCATCAATCATCAATCTGGCCAAGCGTTGTTGGCGAGTGGTCGCATAAGGCTCATCTTCAACACCCCAATGCATGAAGGGAATCACCACATCCGCTTGGTGAATTAGACGTGCAGCTTTGATGTCGGCAACCACTTGCTCATCGTCGCTCCATGCAGAACCAGGCCTGTCCACATCTGCTTCAAAGCTGCGGGGGAAAAATTCGTTGTAGCCCAAAACGGCGATGGTGATGCCTTGGCGCTTGAACAGCATGGGCGTGTGTGCTTGCTGCAAATCACGTCCGCCGCCGAAATATGGCATTTTGGCTTTGTCTAAAAAATCCAGCATTTGACCAAATGCTGCAGGACCAAAATCGCCGGTATGGTTGTTGGCTAAAGAAACGGCATCGAAGTGCTTCTTAATCAAAGGCAGCACCCGAGGATGGGCTCTGAAGGTAAAGGGTTTGTCCTCGGCTTTGCCAATGGTAGAAATCACACATTCCAAGTTGCCAATACGAATATCGCTTTGGTTAAGAATGGGGGCAAAGGGCTCAAAAGGGTTGTGACCCTGTGCGATACGCTTGCCAGGCAATCCAGCCAACATCAAGTCGCCAACAAACACCATAGACACATCTGCGGTTTGCGCCAAAGCATTGACGCCGAATAGCCAAGCAACCACGGCTGTCGATATCCATTTCGAGATGAAGCGTCGATTCATGGCGCGTCCATCACAGAGCATTCATAACTGAGCTCACGTCCCAAATCGGGGGAATAAATCTGATGCCTCCCCGTCAAGCTTTGGCTTTGGGTAAACGGTGGCAGATAAGTAGCTTGCTGAAGAATAAGTGCTTGCCCAGCGGAGCGGTAAGAGACTGTGATTTTGATGTGCTCGATGTGATCGCCACCAAGGCTTAAGATGGCCTTGAACCTGAAGCGTTCTAGATCGATGGGCTTGGCGGTGTAAGGGTGAGTTGTGGGTGCAAAAACAAATGCGTGGTCCTCACCACCCGCAAACAGTTGGCAATGCAAGCGAAGTTGCTGGTTGGATGCAAAGCTTGCCGTCGCTGACAAAAACAAACCCACCGCAATGCAAGACCGCATCCATAAAAAAAGGTGGCTTGACATGAAGGGCAGCTTTGGGCTTAGGCTGGTGTTGACACTTCATTCATACGCATTTGTACATGCGCCATCGACTCTTGGATTTGATCAATAAGGATAAGGCAGACATCACCAGGTTGAAGTTTTTCCAACGCACGGTCAATGGCTTTGAACTCACCATACACGTCTTCAATAGTTGTGACACGGGTCGCGCCTTGTAAACCCTCACGCAGCAAAGCAATGACCTCTCCGTCAGAACGTCCACGCTGACAAGCGTCTTCGAAAAGAATGGCATCGTCAAAAGCGTGGCCAATATTGCGAGTCAGGGCTCGCAAATCTTCGTCTCGCCTATCACCCGTGCCGCATATCACCACACTGCGGCGATTGGCCGGAAAAATATTGATAGCTTCAACAATGGCTTTCACCGCATCGGCGTTATGACCAAAATCGACAATAACTTTGGCCTGCTTGTAATCAAAGACATTGAAACGCCCAGGAACGCTTTGGGCATCACTGACAAAATGACTCAACGCCTCACACATACCTTCCCAGCTCAGCTTCAAGGCCCAGCCAGCTGCAATGGCAGCCATCACATTGGCGACTTGAAAACGCAAAGCGCCGTTATGGGTAATGGGGACTTGCGCTAAAGGAATGTGCATCTCGAATTTACCCTCGGCAGCAACGATATGGTCGCCTTCCACAAAAACTACGCGCTTGCCTTGCGCACGGTGCGTCGCCAGTACAGGTGCTTTGGCATCATAGGCAAAAAAGGTGACAGCACTGGGGCAGTGGGCAGCCATGGCCACGACCAAAGGGTCCTCAGCATTGAGAACAGCCATGCCAGATGGGTCCACGTTGCGAACAATAACCCTCTTGAGAACAGCCAAATCCTCAACGGTTGAGATGTAGTTCAAGCCAAGGTGGTCGCCACTGCCAATATTGGTGACCACAGCCACTTGGCAGCGGTCAAACGCCAAGCCTTCACGCAAGATACCGCCACGGGCAGTTTCCAGTACCGCCGCGTCGACATTGGGGTGCATCAAGACGCGCAACGCACTTTGCGGGCCAGCACAATCGCCAGAATCAAACTGGTAGCCATTGGCATACACACCATCGGTGTTGGCAATGCCCATGCGAAGGCCACTGGAGGCAAGCAAATGAGAAATCAACCGAACAGTGGTGGTTTTGCCATTGGTACCGGTGACGGCAACCACTGGTATACGAGCGTTTTCACCATCAGGGAACATCTGCTCAATAACTGCCTTGCCTACATCGCGCCCTTTGCCAAAGGAGGGGCTCAGGTGCATTCGCAGGCCAGGGGCGGCATTGACTTCGATGATGCCGCCGTTTTGCTCTTCCAAGGGGCGCAAAATGGTTTCGCAAACAATGTCTACACCGCAGATATCCAAGCCCACCATTTGGGCTGCCAAGACTGCGCTGGCAGCGACTTCAGGATGCACGTCGTCGGTGACATCGGTGGCAGATCCTCCGGTAGACAAATTGGCGTTGTTGCGCATGATGACGCGCATACCTTTGGGCGGAACACTGCTTTCATCCAGGTTTTGTTCTTGCAAGCAAGCTACCGCTACTTCATCGATACGAATTCGCGTTAAAGGGTAAGAGTGCCCTTCCCCGCGCAAGGGGTCAGCGTTAACGATATCGACCAATTGACGGACAGTGTGTTTGCCGTCTCCAACCACAAGTGCGGGCTCACGCCGAGCGGCCGCCACCAGTTTGTCACCAATCACCAGCAAACGGTAATCGCTGCCAGGCAAATACCGCTCGACCATGATGTCTTCACGGTAACGCAAAGCAATTTTGTAAGCAGCATCCAACTCTTCGCGGGTTTTGACATTGACAGCCACGCCCTTGCCTTGGTTACCGTCTTGCGGCTTGACCACCACGGGTAGACCAATTTCTTGGGCCACTGCCCAAGCGTCATCCACATCTTTGACAGGGCGGCCTTCGGGCACAGGCAAGCCCGCCATTCGGAACAGTTTTTTGGTTAACTCTTTGTCTTGCGCGATGGATTCGGCTATGGCGCTGCTGGCATCGGTTTCTGCAGCTTGAATACGCCGCTGTTTGCTGCCCCACCCGAGTTGCACCAAACTGCCTTCGGTCAACCGGATAAAAGGAATATTTCTGCTCAGTCCCGCATTGACAATCGACGCGGTCGATGGACCTAGGCGCAGGTCTTCATCAACTTCACGCAACTGTGCAATGACTTTGGCGAGGGGAAAATCGGTGTTATTCAATGCAGCTTGTAACAACTCTTGGGCGTGACCAATAGCCAAGCGACCCACCTGCTCTACCGTGTACTGAACCACCACTTGATACAAACCATCATTTGGCGTGGCTGTGGTGCGGCTAAAGGTAACAGGGCAACCCGCTTCAATTTGCAATGAAAGCGTCGCTTCTTCTAAAGCATGGGCAAAGGTATAGACGGACTCAGATGTGCTGTTGTAAATGCTGTAGATGGAAGGGAATAAATGCCTTAGTCGCTTAGAAAAATCAGGCACGCTGATCCGCAAATCGATGCTTTGCTGTGTATCGCATTGCACCAACGCTTCAACAGAGGTGTGTTTAGACCAGAGGTTGGGGCCACGCAGGGCCCGCGTTCGTGTGACTTCTATCACTGGCTACTCCCCTTGGTTGACACGGGTTGGTTAGCATTTTTTTGCGAAAAGCTTTTCAAGCCAGCCCTGATGAGATCGGTGGGTATATCCAAAGTCTGGGCAACCGCGACAGCTGCACACAAGGTGGACAAACTGATACCTCCTTGTTGCATCAGCAGCTGTATGGGCAGGGCATCGGTTCGCAACATACTGACCTCTTTGGCGCCATGGGCAAAGAAAATTTGCTGGTCACGGTAGAACACCACACGCTGCGATTTTTCACGCGCAGCTGCAATCACGGGATGGTTGTCTTCATGGCTGTAGAAAAAAACATCGCCATCGCTGAGCTCTTCAAAAGATACAGCCACTTCATCACAGGCATTGAGTACCGCCACACCTTCAGGCAAAACGACATCGACTTGGTTGCGCATGACATTTCGCATTTGCTCGGGTGTTCGAATATCGTGAACCTCAAGTCCAACAGGTTCCGGCACACCTGTGACGACGCCCACCAAACACCGGTCGTAGGCCAAGCCTTCATCCATCAATTGCATTCCTGAACTTTCAAAAACAGCCGCATCCAAAACGCGGTTGATCAGCAAACGCTGTCCAAGCTCAAAGGAACGGGCATCTTTGCTGACAACACGTCGCTGATCAAGGTACAGGCCATCTGCACAAGCCAAGCCCGTGTGCTTGCCACTGAGCTCAAACAACCAAGCAATGATTTTGGAGAGTTCGGTGGCTTGGTGACTGCCCATCACGCCCACTATGGGGATGCGCCCTGAGTCTGAAGACTCAAACAACTGGTCCACAATGGCTTGCCCCACGGGCCTAGGCTTTCCAACCACAGGCTTCAAATGCATCAGCAGACCAGGCCCTGCATTGACCTCGACCACTGCGCCATGAACCTCTAGCAAAGGCCGAGACACATCAGGCGTGACCAAATCGATGCCAGCAATATCTAAGCCCACCACTTTGGCGGCAAGAATGGCCATGTCGGCCACTTGGGGATGAACATCATCGGTGACATCGTTGGCCATATTGCCAGTGCGCTGAACAATAATGACCGTACCCTTGTCAGGCACGCTGTGTACTTCGAAGCCTTGTTTTTGGATTTCCAAAACAATATTACCCTGCTCAGACAAAATGATTTTCTCTAGAGGAAATTCTTCTTCCAAGCCACGGCGTGGGTCGGTATTGACTTGAGAGTCGATGAGTTGTTCCACAGTCGAAACACCGTCACCGACGACTTGCACGGTTTCACCTCGGGAAGCTGCCACGACCTTGTTTCCGACCACCAACAAACGATGCTCTTCACCCACAATGAATTGTTCAACAATGACTTCGTTGTTTTCTTCTTCACGCAAAGCAATATCAAAAGCAGCATGAACTTCGGCTTGGGTTTTCAAATCGAGGGATACGCCACGGCCGTGGTTGGCATCAATCGGTTTGAGCACCACGGGCAAGCCTATGTCTTGCGCCACAGACCAAGCCTCCTCGGCTGTGGTCACCGTTCGACCTTGGGGTACAGGCACGCCGCACTGCGTAAGCAAACGCTTGGTGAGGTCTTTGTCGCTGGAAATATGTTCTGCAATCGCACTGGTTTTGTCTGTCTCAGCGGTCCAAATACGCCGCTGACGCGAGCCATAACCCAGTTGCACCAAATTACCAGAGGTAAGACGGATAGAGGGAATACGTCGCTCGGTGGCAGCGTCCACGATGCAAGCCGTGCTGGGTCCCAAACACAAGCGGTCTACCATGTCTTTGAGTTTTTTTACCGTGGCCTTGGCGTCAAAAGGTTTGTTGTTGATGGCTGCCATGACCAAGTTACGGGCGTCAACCAAACTTTCCAAACCAATTTCTTCTTGCCTTGCCCTGAAAACCACTTTGTAGACGCCACTGGTACTGGTTTCTCTGGCCTTGCCAAAACTCACTTGCATACCCGCCAAAGTTTGCAACTCGATGGCCACATGTTCAATGATGTGAGCAGGCCATGTACCGTCCCGCAGACGCCAAACAAAACCACCCACCTCGCCCACACTGCAATGGTGCTGCTGCAAACTGGGTAACCATTCAATCAATCTATCGACAAAACCAGGTATGGTGTTAGAGGGAAATTTTTCTAACTCACCAATATCCAACCAAGCTTCAACTGCTGAGCGGTAAGTCCAAAAATTAGGGCCACGTAAAAAACGCTGTTGAAGAATTTGAATATCGTCAAATGTCATAATCTAGGCCTTGTAATTATTTAGCGTTTATTTATAGAAAATCGGATGACCGACTACAGATTTCAGCGGGGAGTGCATGGCTTGTCAGAGGATTGGCGGGCTAGAGTGCAAGAAAAGATTCCCGCACTCACCAACGTGCTGGGGTGGTTAGAGGTTGACCTCGATGCCCGATTATATTTCGCAAAGTCCTTGCTTCTGCTCTGTGCTGACCGGCTTTTTGTCCTCGAACCCGACGAACAATACCAATGGCAGGTGCGTGAATGGCCGCTGAAGCCAGACTTGCAAATGACTCTGAGGGACTATGCCGGCGTGGGCACATTAGAGCTACATAGCCTCACCCATAGCATGGGGACGTGGCGTTTCACGCTGGGGCGCAATGAGCAAGCACAGGTTTTCACCGAAGCATTCGCTGCCCGATTGAAACCAGCATCACCCGCAGAACACGAAACCATCACGCACCAACCAGCAGATGCTTTGCAGCAAGACGAGCATGCACCCTTACAAGGTAACTGGGGCTTGCTGCGCTTATGGCGATTTGCCGAGCCCTATAAAGGGCAGTTGCTCTTGGGTTTTGTCTTGACCTTGGCGTCTACTGCGGCCACCTTGGTCCCCCCCTACTTGACCATGCCCTTGATGGACGATGTGCTGATTCCTTTTCAAAATGGACAGCAAATCGATATTGAATTGGTCACGTTGTACTTGTCAGGTTTACTGGGCGCGTCGCTTGTTGCATGGGGACTTGGTTGGTACAAAACCTATGTGCTGGCACTGGCGTCTGAGCGCATTGGTGCGGATCTGCGGTCCACCGCCTATGAACACCTGTTGCGACTGTCTTTAGAGTATTTCGGTGGGCGAAGAACCGGTGACTTGATGACCCGCATAGGTAGCGAGACCGATCGCTTGTGCATCTTTTTGTCAGTGCATTTTTTGGATTTCGCTACCGACGTGCTGATGATTTTGATGACTGCAGTCATTTTGTTCAGCATTGACCCTTGGTTGGCCTGCGCCACCTTGCTACCACTGCCGTTTATTGGCTGGTTGATTCAAAATGTCCGAGACAGATTGCGCAATGGCTTTGAAAAAATTGACCGCGTGTGGTCAGAATTGACCAACGTCTTGGCTGACACCATTCCAGGCATTCGCGTGGTCAAAGCCTTTGCGCAAGAGAAGCGTGAAGCCTCACGTTTTCGCTCAGCCAATAAGCACAATTTGGCGGTCAATGACAAAGTGAATTTTTTGTGGTCGCTGTTTTCGCCAACGGTGACTTTGGCAACTGAAATAGGTCTGTTGGTCGTATGGGCGTTTGGCATCTGGCAGGTAGCCAACCATCAAGTAACGGTCGGTGTGTTGACTGCTTTTTTGGCGTACAGCAGCCGTTTTTATGCGCGTCTAGACTCCATGAGTCGAATTGTGTCGCATACCCAAAAAGCCATCGCTGGTACCAAGCGTATTTTTGAAATTTTGGACCATGTCTCCAGCGTCCCCGAACCTGTCAATCCCCAACCCATGCCCAAAATTGAAGGGCGTATCCAAATTGATGACATCGGGTTTCGCTATGGCAACCGCGCTGTGATTCGCGGCTTGAGTTTGGATATTGCCCCTGGGGAAATGATTGGCTTGGTCGGCCAAAGCGGCTCGGGCAAAAGTACCATGGTGAATTTGATTTGCCGCTTCTATGACGTCAGCGAAGGTGCGATTCGCATAGACGGCACAGACATTCGAGACTTGCGCGTCAGCGATTACCGACAACACATTGGCTTGGTTTTGCAAGAACCGTTTTTGTTCTTTGGCACGATTGCCGACAACATCGCTTATGGCAAGCCTCAAGCCAGTCGCAGCGACATTGTGGCTGCAGCTCGGGCCGCACATGCGCATGAGTTCATCTTGCGCCTGCCTCAAGGCTATGACTCTTTGGTGGGCGAACGCGGTCAAGCTTTGTCGGGTGGTGAACGCCAACGCATATCCATTGCCAGAGCGCTGTTGATTGACCCGCGCATCCTCATCATGGATGAAGCCACGTCCTCGGTGGACACCGAAACTGAACAAGAAATTCAAAAAGCCTTGGACAACTTGGTGCGTGGCAGGACCACCATTGCCATTGCCCACAGACTGTCGACTTTGCGCCGTGCCGATCGATTGGTGGTGATGGAGCATGGTCAGTTGGTAGAGCAAGGGCAACATCAGGAATTACTTGACAGGCAAGGGGCTTA
>Ga0214917_10001025_pt1 | contig 36656 bp, 28 predicted proteins | sample LL_1208_BB_MetaG_FD_177983 | JGI IMG/M metagenome (GOLD analysis project Ga0214917, IMG submission 177983) | Freshwater microbial communities from Lake Lanier, Atlanta, Georgia, United States - LL_1208_BB | ecosystem: Environmental > Aquatic > Freshwater > Lake | place: USA: Georgia | collected... | reverse complement strand
GTTCTTACGCTTTCGGCAGCAATGCCACCCAATGCAAATTTTCAAGTGGGTGAAACGGTGCGTCAGGTGATTCCTGCGGGAACAGCAATAACCAATGTTACGGGAAATCAGGTGGTGTACACATACGCCGTAACAGTGGAAGGCACGGTTATTTCTGTGAGCAGCACCGAACTGGTGGTTCGGCTCACCACAGGCGGAAATTTTGTGACAGGATCCGTATCGGTTGTGGGTCTGCGTAGTGCTGCATCGTCTTTGGTTTCCGGTATTCTTCCCCGTTTTGGAGAAAGTGTATGGATCACAAAAAAGGGCAGTGCGGGAATACCCGAGTTTCAGACATACAACAGCGCAGTAAAGCAGTATAAAGTGGTGGAGACAGGACTGGCTTATTTTGATCAAAACGCGGCACCGGTTTACTCGGGACTACACGCTCTTCGTATCGGCACAAGCGTCAACTCTTCTGTTGGTGGGGCGGACATTAGTTACGCTCCGCTTACTCCCAACTCATTTACGAACGGTGAAACGATTCATCAGGGCGTAACTGGAGCATTCGGGCACTACGCAACAGGAAAAGTGTACAACTGGGATTTTGTGAACGCTTCAAGCGGAACTCTATATTTAACAGAAGTGCAAGGGTCTTTCCGAAGTGTGGCTACACACGGCTTAAGTGGATCTACTCTTTCTGCGTATGTGGTGACTGGGTTGAGTCTTCCTGAAATCGCACCTAGTTCCGGAGAGGTCTTATACATAAACAATGTCCGCCCCGTTCAAAGAGTAGTGGGACAAGAAGACGAATTTCGTATTCGTTTGGGTTTCTAAGAGGGAAATATGGCAAACAACTCTAGTCTGTTCAATATTAGTCCTTACTACGATGATCACGATCCCGCAAAGGGATTTTTGCGTGTGCTGTTCAAGCCAGGATACGCACTACAGGCACGAGAACTCACACAACTACAAACGATTTTGCAGAATCAGATTTCTGCTGTCGGGGATCACCTTTTCAAGGACGGATCGCGTATTGCGGGCGGCGGCATAAGTGTACGAAACGCAGATTTCTTGATGGTCAAGTCCAATTCAGGATCTGCGGTTCTTGGTTTGAGTGATTACACCAGTCTTATTGGTGGTGTGATCACAGAGTCTGCTTCAAACACCGAAGCAAGAATTGTACACGTGGTTCCGCCAGACACCCAAAGAGACGGACACGTGGTGCTGATAGTTGACTATTTTTCGGGAACAGGATTCACCAACACCACCGTTAATTACGCAAACGGAACAAGTACGGGCACTATTGAACTTGTTTCGGTTGCGGATCCAGTTTTTACGTTTGCAAAAGCGTTTCCGAGAGGCAAGTGCAAACTAGTCACAGTGAACGAGGGAATATTCTATGTGGACGGATTTTTTGTGCAGACCCCTACACAAAGATTTTCTCCGTTCAACCCGCTCATAACAATACGAGACTTCAATTTTTCTAACTTCTTTTCCCTAAACAAGAAGATAGGGTTTTCTGTGTTGCGGGACTCTGTTACGGATGAAGAGGATTCCACCCTCCGAGATCCGTCTGTGGGTTCGTACAACTACAATGCGCCTGGTGCTGATCGGTACAAGATTAACCTTGTGCTTTCACAAACTGATATTTCCGAAACTCCAGATGACTTTGTAGAGTTGCTGCGGTTTGACGGCGGAAAAATAACTAAAAAGGTGGAACGGGTAACTTACGGAGAAATAGAGCGAGCACTGGCACGAAGAACCTACGACGAGTCGGGATCGTATGTTGTGCGACCGTTTGAAATATCTGTCAGTAATGAGAATGAGGTTGAGTCTGGATCGGTTTCCATGAGTGTTGGTAGTGGAAAAGCCTATGTTTTGGGGTATGAAGTAGAGAACACGTATCCGCAGTCTTTGAGCCTGCCCCGTGCCCGAACCACACAAACTGAATCCGCTGTTGGGTTGCTTGCAAACGTGGGAAACTATTTGCCGATCACGGTGAACGGTTCCACTGCGGAATTGAACACAAACGCCATAGCACTTTCTAATGGTTCTTCTACCATTCGGTTTAGAAATGCAGCCAACACGGTTGTTGCCACCGCGTTTTCTCACGGACTTGTGCCGGTGTCGCCTGCTAGTGGTACTTCCAGTCTTAGATACACCACCTATTTCTACGGATTGAGTGGAAACATTACACTTGCCACAAAGGGACATTTTTACGATAACACCGCTGCCGCTGGTGCAACCATTGGCGCGTTCGGTCCAGTCAGTGGAACCAATTTTTCTCAACCACTCGGCACAGAATCGTCTTCGTTGGTGTTTCCACTGCTGCCTGGATACGCAGTGGAAAACGTGTCTGCGGTTTCGTTCTGGACAAAGATGACAAGCGCACCGATTACTGCCGCCACTACAAGCGGCACAAACACCGTGTACACGGTGTCAAAATCAAACTTTTCTGATACTATATCTTCTGGAAGTTCTTCGGTGTTTTCTTTTGATGCGTACTCTAATACGCAGATAGCCAATCTTTCGCCCGCACTCCAACCAGTGTTCCTTATCACCGCAGGAAACACCACAGCACAGGTTTGGGCACCGGCTGTATCGGGTGCCTCAATGACCACCGCTGCGGACGGCAACTCGGTTACCATCACTGTACCGTCAATTAGTGTTCCTGGAGGATACGGATCAGGTGCTCAACCCCGAGTAACAATTCCCGTTAAATATACGCCAACAATTTCTAACGTTAACACGTACCGATACAAGTCTTCAACGACTACAAGCAATACATTCACTGGCTCATCAAGAAAAACGGATGAAAACGGCAGAGTCTACTACGAATTAGACAAGACTGATGTGTATTCCGTAACCAGTGTTTTGAGTGGGGCGGTGTCTTACGCTGGTGACTTTGAATTGGATAGTGGACAACGATCCACGCACTATCAGCGTGCTCGTCTGTACCTGAAGCGATCATCTGAAAACAAAACCCAATACGCAAGTAGTAGCAACACCCAATTTATTGTGGCTTTTGAGTATTTTTCACATTTGGGTCTTGCTGCTGCGCCGTTCATTGGAAAGCACTCGTATGTGCACTCTCAAACAGGAAACATTCCGTATTCAGAGATTCCGTTGTACACAGACGAAAAAACAGGAGTTTCGGTTTCACTTGCAAACTGCTTGGACTTCAGAAGAAACGGAATTACATCTGCCACACCGACGCTGAAGCCGTATGGAGTGAGTGAGATGAGTAGTCTTCCTGCATACAGCACAACAACTGTTTCGTACTCGCACTATCTGCCGCGTATTGACAAAGTGTGTGTAAAGGCTGATCCCGAAGACGGATCTGCTCTGTTTTTCTCGGTTACGGGCACCCCAGATTTGTCGCCAGTTGCGCCTCCTGATCCAGACGACGCACTTGTGCTTGCCACAGTTACTGTGCCAGCGTACACTCACAATGGAAGCGATTTGGTGATTACACCAGTGGAAAATCGTAGATACACGATGGGCGAAATTGGAAAAATTCAGAAGCGGCTGGACGATGTTGAAGTTTTTGCAAAATTGTCGTTGTCTGAAGCAGATATAGAGTCACGAAGTTTACGTGGATCGTGTGCCGACATTGAACCGTTGAAGACTTCTATATTTTCAGATGAATTCTACGGACATTCGGTGGGCGATGTTGTGGACGGACAGTATTCGTGTTCCATTGACTACGAGCGTGGTGAATTGCGTCCGTTTTTCTCTGCCACTGCTCCCATTCAGACGGCTCCATCACTGAACGGCGCAACTACATCACCCGATGGTCTGGTTACAATTGACTACACGCTTGTACCGTACATAGAAAACAAGCAGTACACAAAAACAGTAAAAATCAATCCATCAAACACGGTAAATTGGATTGGTCACATGAGTCTGTCGCCATCAGTTGATCCTGTTTACGATACTGCACAGCGACCAGCAGTAAAAACCAATGCTCTCATGGAAAACGACAACTGGATATCTTCCAATCCATCAAATTCTCGTGGACACGGCACACAGTGGAATGATTGGGAAAGCATATGGACTGGAATTGATGTGGTTGAAGAAGAATCGGATCCCGTGCTCAAGCGAGTACTGGATGTACCGCACGTTTTTTCGGAGAGTGCAATTCCTTCATTCAACTCGGGAAGCATTAGTTTCGGTTCTGCTCGGTATATTGATTCTGTTGGCAAAAAGACAAGTGATTTCATTAATGCCAGACGGCTCAAGAATCGGATAAAGCAAAAAATAGGTTCGCGGGAAATTGATCGTAGTGTGGTGCCGTACATACCATCAAAAACTGTTACTGCCACTGTTCGTGGTTTGAAACCCAATTCTAGTGATCTTCGTATTCTTTTTGATGGAAATGAGGGACTGACTGGAATCAGCACAGACAAATACGGATCGTGTTCCGTGTCGTTTAACATTCCTTCGGGTCAGCACCTTGCTGGAAACAAATTGGTGCGTATCACCGATACAGCGTACACACCAGACTCCTCAATGGGTGCAGATGCAATGTACTTCTGCAACGGATTGTTGGAGCAGCGAGACTCTGGCTCGTATTCTGTCAGACTTCCTGAGTATCGCAGGCAGACTAGTGCCAGCGAAACAGTTTCAAAAGACCCTTTCAACCGCGACACTGATGTGGTTGAAGGAACGCACTGGACGGATCCACTGTCGCAGACATTTTTTGTAGACCGAAAAACGAATCCCGAAGGAGTCTACATCAAGAGTGTGTCCTTGTATTTTGCACAAAAAGACACGGGAGCCACTGCTGCTGTTCCTGTTATGGTGCAAATCCGTCCCACTGTGTCGGGGTATCCGTCTCCGTCTGTGATTATTCCGTTCAGTACATCGGTTAAAACACCTGATGAAATCACGGCGAATGCTAGTCAGCCAACCGAAACGGTTTTTTCATTCAGCAGTCCTGTGTACTTGGAGCCTGGTGAATACGCAATATGTGTAACGGCAAACAGTGACAAGTATTTGTTGTATGCAGCACAGAGTTCTGTGAACGCATTGGACAATGCGGCTGCGGTGGCTGGACGTGCAGGAAACAATCAGTTGGTGGGAACACTGTTCACTCCACAGGGACTTGGACCAGCAGTAGCAGACAATTCCACCGACCTTATGTTTACGGTTAACCGATGCGATTTTGATTCGGTTGGTTACTTTACTTGGAACCCTCTGTCTTCGGGAGCAAACTCACAGATACTGAAGTTTTACTCGCCAGAAATCATTCCCTTTGATTGCTCTATTGCCAGAAACATTAACAACAGCATTGATTTTGCAAACAATGAAGCGGTGTACCTGAAGACACCAATCACCAGCAATCCTTCGCTTACGTATACCCTTTCTCGGGGGATAAGCCGAGCAGTTTCTCCGGCAGTGTATTTGCAAGGAATGTATTCTGCTGCAATCAAGATTTTTTCTGACAGTACAACACGAGAATCGAATTACGTGTCACGAATAGTGCAACTACCTGCTGGCGTGTTGTCTAACGGGCTTTCGGTTTTTGTGGACGCGAACAAACTTGCAGGAAGCACTTTGAAAGTTTACTACCGAGCCAGTACTAACGGAGAGAGCGACATCTATACCAAATCTTGGACTGAACTGAGTACTGGAAGCGATTTCAACAGTGCTTCGGAAATTGATTTCCGCGAAGTGACGTACACTGCACCCTCAACCACATCTCTGTTTAATGCGTATCAGATCAGGGTTTCGCTGGGCACAAGTGTTCCGAGTGGGACTGCGTTCACATACTACCAGACACCTGCCGTAAAGAATGTTCGTGCCGTGAGTTGGATTAGGTAATGTCAGAAATACGGTACATTCGTGAAAAATCAGAAAACGGTGCGGTTTTTGTTGATCAAAAGGCGTACAGAGAGTACTGTGAAAAACGTTCTGTGGTAGAGCAACTACAATCCTTGCAAAATCAGATAAATAGTATGCGGGAAGAATTGCTCTGTATCAGAAAATCACTAAACCAAGAATCAAACCTTACGGGTGAGTAACATATGGCAGCAAGCACAGGACCAGACGTAAACACATACGCCATTCCAGAAGTGGACTTGGCAGACACTTTCTCGTTCTGGCGAGACGTAACAAACACAAGCGTATACAAACTCAACAAAATGAGTGTGTACGGTGCCACCTCTTCGGGATCGGTGTCGGCGGTTACTGATGCGGGTGGAACTCTTACCATAAGCCTTAATCCCAACATCACGCAGGGGTTGACGTTTATCAATCCTGTGAGTTTTTCTGATGGTGTCACCTTTAATGGTGCGGTAACATTCAACTCTAGTGTTGTTACTCTGAACGCAAACATTGTAACGATTGATGACTTTAATATCGTGTTGGGTGATACTTCTGGTGCAAGTGATTCTGTGATTGATACTGCTGGTGGAGGCGGTTTGCTGCTTCGTCGCGGATCTGCTGGCGGCACCGCAGAGTTTTTGTGGTTTCCACAACCCGTTCACGGCACAACGGGTGCGTGGAGGGCAAACGCAAACATTGGAATAACTGGTACCACATTTGGAATCGTGCCGCACAGCGGAGCAACCCTTCCAGTTCACGGAACAGCCATTCGTCTGGACGGCGGAAGCACCACCGATCACGGATTGGCAATATCAATCAGCAGTGATGCTGCTCGGGGCACCACTTCTAATCGGGCAATAGAGTTCTCGCGGTATTCCCTTGCTGGCACAACCGTGTTCATGGAAGTGCTGAACGGGACCACATACGGTGCGTATCCGTTTCTCAATATTCGGAATGGAGCCAACCGTAAACGAGTGGTTCAGCCTGCTCACGGACTTTCTTTTGGCACTCCTGTATACCTTAAGACCGACGGCAACTACATTGCCGCAGACTGCAATTCAGAAGACACTGCCGAAGTGATTGGACTGGTTTCAAATCTTGTGAGTGCAAACGAGTTTGAACTCACGTACATTGGAGAGATTTTCGGAGCATTCGGCAATGCTCTTGTCACGGGCACTTCGCTTACACGTGGATCGGTGTACTATTTGTCCAGCAGTGCAGGAAAGATGTCTACTACTCCTGCTCGGTCGGCTGGAACCGTACACAAAGCAGTGATGATTGCCACTGGTGCCAGTAGCGGAGTGGTGTTGCCGTTTACTGGAGGACTCATTGCGGACACCACACAACTTGCTTCTGCTGCAACAGTTTCTACCGAAATACTACAGTTTAACCAATTCAGAGTGGGCGATGTTGTGGGCTTTAGCGGTGGGTCTACTACCCTGTCGTACAACTGGACCACTCCTTCGGCAGGAAGCACTAGTGCCACCTACTCTTCTGGTGTATACGTGAAAGCACAGGCAAACACTCCTGCGGCGGCAGAGTCTCTTGGTGTTGTCACAGAGGTGTTCCCCATAGAAATAAGTCCGGGAGTAGCAGTCGGAGGCACTGCCACAAACTACAAGTTCCGTGTTACAACAGACGGGTATTTTTCTGTTGCGGGTGGAATGAGTGCGGACAGCGGTGGTCTTGTGGCAGGAACACAGTACTTTCTTGCGTCTAATGCCGCAGGAACCAATCAAGCACTAGAAAGCACTATCCCATCGCTGGTGTCCACTGCGCCCACTACGGTGGGTCATGTCCGAAAGCCGATTCTCTTTGCAACTAGCCCGATCACGGGTCACATTATTTCGTATCGTGGCGATGTGGTTGGAGACTTGTCTGTAACTGGTTATGTGGGTACAAATGCTGATTTGACCGATTACCCGGTTGGCAGCGTTTTGATTGGACTTACTGGTGGAACGCTTGCTCCAAATGCCACAATATCAAACGTGTACTACCAGGGATCGGGCGGATACACGGGTGAATTTACTCTTGGAACCGGATTCAATCCTGCGGGTGCAAGCGGAAAAACCCTGAGTGGGTCATGGAAATCTCGTGGACGCGCAGTTGATAATCGCGGAACCGCAGGCGTAACGTACTATTACCTTTGTCAGCGTATTTCATAACAGGACACACACATGGGATCATCACTCATATTGAAAGGCGGAGCATCCACTCCCAAAACCGTACTGGAAACAATTAGTAGAGCAAACTCGTTTGTTTCGGGTGATGTGGTTCGCTACGATCCTTCTGTGGGTGCTGCCGGAACCTGGTATCGGTCCCAAGCAAACTCGGCGGAAAACGCAGAAGTGGTGGGTGTGGTGCAGAATGCGTCTGCCACATCGTTTGATGTGGTGTACAGCGGATTCATTAGTTTGAGTGGTTACGCTGGCGTGAGCGCACCCGTGTTGTTTTTGAGTGCAGAAGTTCCAGGTGGACTCACAAGCAGTCCGCCTAGTGCGCTCGGCACCGTTGTAAAGCCTGTGCTTACCCGAACAACAACGGGCGGTGGATACGTGGTCACCAATTATTTGGGAACGCAGATTGGTGGATCGTCCACCATTTCGGTGGACGAGATTCAGCCTGTGGGTACGATCATGCCGTTTGCTGGTTCGGTCATTCCTGACACCTGGCTTGCGTGCGACGGTGCTTCTTATGATATCAGTACGTATCCGCAACTGTACGCGAAACTGCAAAACAGCAGCGGTGATCGTGTGCCTGCATACGGATATGTGGCTACACTGACTGGACCAGGTGCAAATTCATCCAACTTTGCTCCTGGCGACATGATTCAGTTCAAAATAACGGCTGGTGCTTTCACTGGTGGATTGTACGATTCCAATGCAGACATAATTGGAATCATTACTAGTATTAGTACATCTGGCACGGTTACGGCATCAGGAACAATTACCGTACAGGTTCTTCCGAACTACAATTCAACCACTAAAAAGTTTCAGTTCCCAACCACTGTGTTTACATCCGGAACCGGTACTCCCACGAGTACTGGTTCTGGAAACTACCGAGTACTAACCACACCGGCATCTACTTCTAATTCGGGTAACGGAGTATGGCGTGGCGGAAGTGCAAATCTGACGGTCACTACTTCAATTGCAATCACCCACTTCAATACCCCTGATCTGCGTGGGCGGTTTGCGATTGGTTCGAATGCAACAGCGAGGGGAGAGATTGACGGTGATCTCACTGGTGATACACACTACTCTGCTATCTCTGGCGGATACTCAATGGGGGTGCAGGGTGGACAAGAATTTGTGGTTGCTACACCTGTCTCAATTAACAGTGCTGCAACAGGAACCGCTGTAAATGTTATCAATAACATTGGATCCAGTAGCAATATTGCAAATATGCCGCCGTACACGGTGGTGCGGTACATCATTAAAGCCTCACCGTACACACGCGCTGCAATCATTGACGACATAGACATTCCGTACTCCAACCTGCTGATACGTGATCTGCGAACACGGCTGCTCGGCGGCTCAAACAGTGATCTTGTTTTCCACACAAACACCAGCGGTGATTCTGGTTTGGGTACGGAGCGGATGCGGTTGAGTACTGCTGGGTATTTGGGAATCGGCACCAATGGGCCATCAGCACCGCTGTCTGTCTGTAATCCCTCTGGTGGCGGGCTTGAGATTGTTCCCTCATCAGGTGGCGATTTCGTTGTTACACAGACATTCAATCGTGCCACTGGACAATACATTGAAAATGCGTTTCGTGGATCGTTTTTGAGTTTCTATACAGGGCAAATCACCGCAGAACGGTTGCGTATAGATGCAAACGGAAATGTGGGAATTGGATCAAGCAGCCCTGCTTCCACTCTCCATATACGATCAGCGGCTCCCATCATTCGGTTGGAAGATACCGATGACTCGGGTGCGTATTCACAGATCAACTGCAACTCCTCTGGTGGTCAGGCAGGATCGCTCATACTGGAAGCAGACAAGGGAGCAAACAACGCAAACTCGTTTATGCGGTTTGATCTGCAAGGAACAGAGCGAGTCCGTATCACTGCATCTGGCGCGGTAGGAATCGGCACATCGACTCCCGGACGGAATCTGGCTATTGTTGCTACTGCACCGGTGCTGCAACTGGCTGCGACCAGCGGCTACAGCGCAGTTAGGGGGCTTCTTTTCTCAATAGAATCCAACAACGCACAGATGTGGAATTACGAAGCAGGATACTTGCGTTTTGGAACAAACAACACTCAACGGATGATCATATCTTCGGATGGTGATGTTGGTGTGGGTGGATCCGCTTCCACAGCGTATAAGTTCTCGGTGACAGGAAAGATTTACGCAAGCGACGACATTGTGGCGTTCTCTGATGCACGATACAAGCGCGACATCTCTCCCATCGCGGATTCCCTGAACAAGGTTCGTTCGTTGGTCGGTGTCCTGTATACGGACTCTAACGGCAGCAGAAAAACGGGTTTGCTTGCACAGGATGTTCAGGCTGTTCTTCCTGAAGCAGTTTCTACCGATGAAGCAGGCAACCTTGCGCTTGCCTACGGAAATCTGGTTGGATTGCTTGTTGAAGCGGTAAAGGAGTTGACCACGCGAGTACACGAACTAGAAACGAGGTAATCCGATGCCTACTCCGTCACAAGGCGCAATTTCCTTTACGGACATAGAAGCGGAATTCAAGCGGGTAAATGGTGCTCCGTCAGCGATTTCTGAATATAGTGGTCGTCCAGGTAGCAGTGCAGAAGTGGCAAGCGGTGTGGAGGGAGTGGCAACAAGTGGACCTGTTTCGTTTTCGGATTTTCGCGGAAAAACAGCACACTTGTCTGCAAGCAAAGCAATTTCCGTTTTCAAAAACTCATTTGGAACCACTCCTGTAAAACTTCTTCGATCTGCTGGTACATCCAACGCAGGAGGGGTCAACGCCACATACAAACTGCTCTTTTACAATCCTGCGGTGTACAATTCCAGTGAAGGTGGAGCAAACGACGGAAACTTACAGCCAGAGGATCGTACTATCACTCTAAATGTAAATAAAACTGAAATAGATGAAGACGCATTGGTTACGCGAGGAAATACGGTTGTGTTCATACAATCGGGAAAAGGTGGAGCACCCGGTCAGTGGAATTATAGTGGAAATAGTATTATCGATTTCGCTATTAACGGTTTGCTTGTTACACCTGTTTTTGAAGAAGATGCTCCTGGCAAAATACACGCAGCAGGCTATCCAAATCAAGGAATTACAAATTCTCCGTGTAGAACTTGCACTGCTGTTTACAATCAGCCGCTTACTAGCACTCTACAGTCTCTTAATTCTGCGTCGTTCAAAAATACAGGTAGAGACTGGAACGGAAATGATGGCGGCGGCAACAGTAACACAACCACGCATGGAATAACACTGGTATTGCCTGGAAGATGGCAACGCTACAGTAATACACTGTACGGTGTGGGCGCGGGATCCATTGCTTTGGGTCCGTATGAAATTGCAATTGTCACAAATGCTCAAGATGGACCGAGTTCAAATGTTGGTGCTGCACCGTACACTTTGAGTCGTTCCTCTGGAAGTTCAAGCGCACCATCCACGATAACTCCTGTATTTTTTGGAGAATTGTACCAGTGGACCCGTTACACATTCGGAATCTATTTGAATGAAACAGAATATAGCGCAACATACAATTTAGCAAGTGCAAAGTATGCACCATATGTTCAGATTTTCAAGTTTATTGGTGACGGCTACATGACCTCTCTGATCGTATAAATACAACGAAAAGCGTACACCACAGGGGAATCCATGTCATCAGCAATCACAGTATCCACAAATCCGTTCATAGAGTCTTTGAATGTGGTGAATTCGGGTGACTCGGTTACGATATATCTGTCTCCTGGTGGAAGCGACTCGGGAACTGGAAGCCTAGAGTCTCCGTTTGCAACCCTTTCCCGCGCTTGGCAACGAGCACAGGAGTACACCATTTACGGTGATGGTGTGTTGTACGTGACTTTTCTTGGTGGAACGTACTCGTTCACGGATTCTTCGGTTCCAAGCAACCTGTACCACCCACAAGGCAGCAACATTATTATTCAAGGCGATCCGTCTGCCATCAAGCAACGGTATCTGTGGCGCGTAAAAGACTATTCGTGGGACATCAGCAACATTTCTGCTCACGGACACACAGGCACGGTTAATCTCACAACTCTGACAGCATTAAACAATGACGCTTCGGGTCACACTCACGGGTACAGTGCTTCAGACACAAACGGGTGGGCAGTAATATCCAACCCAAGCATTAGTTCGCATGGAAATTCGCAGTACTCGTATTGGGACAGCACAAAAAATGTGTACTGGTCTGGTCTTGACGTTCACGGCGGAGTGACTGCATCCGACATTTACGCCAATATGTTTTTCAATCACGGGTATTCGTATGAGGGTGCGCTTGCAGCACTTGGACTTGTGCAAATACTTGACGCAACAAGCACAACAGATTTAAAGATTGCGTTCAAGACTGCGAATTTTGATCCCCGTGTACCTGTTTTTGCGCCCCACACGCCTGGTTCGGTTTCAAGTGGTGTAGGCAATTCCACCAGTTGGCACGGAGTCGCAAGCAATTATCCGTCCAATCGTTTGAATGATCCGTCTGGTTTCTATGGTGAGCCAAGCGGAACGGTTTGGGGATCGGGCGGATCCAATCAGTATCCGTCCAAATCGTCTCTTGCGTCTACGGATCGTCACATCAGTGATCAGCCTTTCTTGATGACAAACTTCCCTGTGGTAATAGAGAAGAGTGGCAAGAAGCCTATATTCTCGGTGACAAACGGAACCATTCGTGCAATCCAAAACATCATGGGTGTTGCACAGGCGTATGCTTCTCCAAACATCAGTGAAAAGAAAACCAAGTCTTTGTCTGGACTTTTCCCTGCCACCTCACACCTCAATCCTGACGCAGACACCACATCGTGGTTTTCTGCCCTTTTGCAGGTTGAAAATTCTAAAGTAGGAATACGGCACTTGGGCGTGTATCACGCTGAAGCAGGTGTGCAGGCAACAAATTCAACCGTGTACACGTACTCTCCGTCAAATCTGTCTGCTGCATGGGGAAGCGGCAGTGAGTACAGTGTTGCCGCACTAGGGTCTATTTCAAACACGCCAGTTCTTACGGCGTACAATGTTAAACGAGCAGTAAACGCTTACGGTTCAAAAGTAGAGTTGGGATACGAACCAGGTGCTGATCGCGGAGTATCTGAAACTCATACCGTTGAACAAGGCTGTTACATACAGCACTCGTACAACGCATTGAATGCCGAAAACGGTTCTGCGGTTTCTGTTCGTGGAGCAGTGATCAGCAGTGTGTCACAGTCGTGTTTGCCAATATTTTCGTTTCAGGTTCGTGTTCCTGTGTTTTCAGGCGCAACAGCGGCGGCTTCAACCCAACGCTGCTTTGTGTATCCTCCTGTGTGGGGCGGCAGTGAGAGCAGCGGTTACTACAGCGGATTCCAAAACACCTACAACGGCGGCGCGGTTCTTTTCAAGCGTGGCAGCACAGGAATAACGCTTGGATACATTGTTTCTATTGGCGGCGGAGGAACATACGCAGAGGCGGGACAGTACTCTGTGACTTATGACGGTGGTGCGGTTACCCCGCAGTACTGGCAAACTCTGAACATCTGGGGTTATCGCGCAGGAAGCGCAACAGGACTCACGTACTGTTTTGATGGCGACATACGGAACAATTCAGTGATTGGATTGGGAACAAGCGGAAACACCCTTGAGTTTGTTGCGTTTTCTGCAAACAATGAGTCTGGTCTAACAGCAGGAAAACTAGAAATCGGTTACCGTGCAGTTTCCGTTCACACTGCGGGAGGAACTGCATACATCGGAACAACCACAGGCAGTGCAGATTATCCTGTGGTGTCGTATTCCAATGTTGGCTCTGTTTGGAATCAAAACAACGGAAACTCCACAGTTCGTGTAAGCGGAAACTCTAGTCTGACAGTGCGAAAGCACATAAGCATCGTGGGTGGAGAGGAATCCGCTATTTGTGTTCAGGACCGATCAGTTTTGCTTGCGGGTGCGAACACAAACAGCACATCCACAAATCCTTCTCGCACTTCTGCCGTTTTGTTGAATGGGTGTGGAGTTTACGGAATACTGTGCCAAAACAACTCGGTGGCAAACATTGGAACTCTGCTTGTCAAAAACGGAAAGGGTCAATACGGAACAGGTGAACTGTGCGCTTCTGTGGGCGTTCACTGCACAGACTCTTCGCGCGTGAACTTGTGTGATCCGTATGGACTGATGGTAATGGTGTTTGCTCCCGTGAGCACGACGGGCGCATGGACTGCAAACACCCAAAGCGGAAATGTGGCAGTTGGTTCTGTGGTTTACGGCAATCAGATGTATCAGACAGTTTTGGAAGCGCAATCCAATTCCACAATTCAAAAGGCTCCTGGTTACGTGATAGTTTCTGCTTTTGATGGCGGATCCGTCCAGGAGCAGACAGGAATCAACAACACAAAGTCGCTTGGATTCTACAAAAACGGATACTCGTCCACAATTGGAGGTTTTTCTTTAATTGGCAGCACAAGCGATTCGAATGCTTCTGCCAGTCGGGTTTCCCACATATGGGCAGCAAACACTGGTACTGTAATGACACGCGGAAACTGGAAATACGGTGTAGCAACAGGAAATCAGTATTATCAGTGGTGGAAAACTTCAGGAACTAAACCCTCTACTGGCGGCGGCAGAACCGCAGGAGTGTGGTCTACATCAGGCGAAAATGTGCGTAAAGTCGGGTGGGGAATGATAGCAGAACACGCTTTGTCGTCATCAAGTCAGTTGCTTGTGTCCACTGGTAAAACCACTACCGGCGGTCTGACATACGCTGGTGTTCCCGTAGGGTCTTCTCCGTACAGCGTTGTGGGAGCATCCAATGCACTGCAAACCACAACAGATTCGTACATCTACAGCAGTCCTGCATCAACAACCACATCCATCTAACCCAACCACCTGCACCAATGGCAAAAAAACTACTACTAGTAAATTCTGTAACGGGACTGATTGAAGATACAATCTATCCGTTTGATGATTCTTCGTTTCAGGCAAACGACTATTTTGGGCAGATACCGTATGTGGTTGACGCTAGTTTTTCTCCTCTGTCTGCCCAGACCACAATTGCTAGAATTGATGGAACAACGGCTTCTGTAACTGTATCTTTACCTCCACAAACAGAACAAAAGATAACAGGAACCGTGTACGGTAAGTTTTCTTCGGGCGAGTTGGCGTTTCAGAGTCCAATCACGGCAACCGTAGTAAATGTGTACACATCTGGAGGAATAACGGATTCTGCGTACACTCCTGTTGTGGCAGAAAACATTGGCGGAGGAACGATTAAAGGAAACGCTGGATTTAGATGTGCACAATTTGCTGGTTCTCCACTTTTGTCCGAATCTGCTGGTGCAATAACGGTGAACGATTACACCTATTCGGTGGGCGCAACACTTGACCATTTATTGGTGTCTGGATTTCTGTATATGGATGAAGACCCATCTGGATACTATGATCCAATTGTGGTGGCAAAAGTGCAGGGTGGCACGGTGGATTCGGTGAACGATTCGTTTTTGATGGAATACGACAACAGCAGCAAGAAGTTTCAGTTAAAGGTGGCGGATCAAGGCAGAACTCTTGCGGGTTTTGTTGCAACCGTTGTTGATGCCTCTACTTCAAACAGCAGTTCTGTTCTTCTTGGATCGTGGCATCACTTTGCGTTCGCGTACAGCAATTCTGGAGGATCCGGTTGTGTGTCTACTTACTGGAATGGCAACAGAATTGGTCAGATAACAGGTTTGTCTGGCTCTTTCCGAAGAACTTCTGCTCCCTTTTCTGTGGGTGGCGGTCCCTCTGGTGCGTATCCGTTCAAGGGTTACATAGACAACCTCATTATTAGCGGGGGAACTTCATCTGCTGCTCTTCGCGGAATTGGTCACGGAACAACCTACACGGTTCCAACAGAAAACCAAGAGGCGGGACAGTACACTATTGCTGCACTAAGCATGGACGGACCAGTTGGCACATCGTATTTTCCGTGTGATGTGTCCGCAAAAGTACTGTCTAACATTGGTCACCTTTCGGCTGTGAGGAATACTTCATCAGACTTACTGTACACAGGAAACATTGTTACGCTACAGGATACCGTTCACGGCGTAACAGTTTTTGCGGGTGTGTGTTCGGGTCATGCTGTACACGGTGTGTGTGGTGCTGGACCTATATTTGGATACGAAAGTGGAGCGTGCTGTGTTGTTTCTGGTGTGGAACAGTTGCTCACTGTTGCTCAAGCACGCTCCGCAAAATCGCAACTAGTAGACAACACCCTTTACTTTCTGCTTGGTGTAACTAGTGGCATGAACGGAACCACTGGTGCGTCTGGAGATTTTCCAAATCTATATTCCGGACACTACACCGCAGGGTCTTTTAGTTTTGTTCCCACCAAGTACAATATTGATACTCTCCGAAGCCTGAATGACTACGTTGTTGGCTCGGGAAATAGCGGCGAACAGTTCAACATACAGACGGCAGAAGGAGTAACCGTAACCATGTCGGGGACAGCGATCACCAAACTGTACCTTGATGCGGTCACGTACTACTCTGCTGCGTATCAGGACACTGCTTCGGTTCGTTCTGCCGTGCTTGGAAGCAGCACCATTTCATCAGTGCGGTCAATTCCTGGTCTTACACGACCTTCATTTGTTCAGAAACTGGCTCCGTTTAGTGGATCTCAGTATCCAGACATCGTGCTAAATCCTGAAAGCAAAGTCACAAAAACCTACAACCGCTCCGAAAGCAGGTACAGCACGAATCCAAGAGGAATCTTATCATTGAAATAAACTTTGGGGGATAATGAGTCGTGCAATTAATACACTACGGAATGGAAGGGCAGATTACAGTAAACGGAAGATGTTATCCCATGCAACACTTCCTGAAGTTTTTGCCCAATTACTCGGTTCCTTTTGGGTTTCATACTAGAATTTACAAACGCGGATCCGCACACTACATAACAGATGGAGCAAACACTCTGTATTTGCCTAAAGTGTGTCCGTATTGTGACGATATCTGCGAACGAGAAGGCGAACTTGCACGATTGTCTGTACGATTACAAGCAGAAGAGAACGGAAGGTAATACCCTGTTCTTCTAAATAGTTTAGTGGAGGAACAGATGGCTAGACCAACAACCCGACAAGAGTTCAAGGAATACTGCCTACGCGCTCTTGGTGCGCCTGTTATTGAGATCAATGTGGACGATTCCCAGGTGGAAGACCGCATTGATCAGGCTATCCAATACTTTAATGACTGGAACTCGCTTGGTATGCAGCGACAGTACTGGAAGTATCAGATCACGCAGCAGGACATTACCAATCAGTACATTGACACGAATTCTCTTGATCCAAACGGACCGCAGATTGCAAACATCACGCGGGTGTTTCAGATCGGCTTCAACCTACAGATCAACAACATTTTCAACATTCGCTATCAGATGGCACTGACGGACTTCTACGGACTCCGCACAGGCAACATGAACATGAACTACTATGTGTCCACCATGCAGTATATTGAGATGTTGCAGCAACTGCTTGATCCCGAAAAGCAGATTCGGTTCAACAAGTACAAGAACAAGTTGCAGATGGACATGAACTGGACGGATTTTGCGCCTGGTCAGTACATTCTTGTTGAGGGATTTGCGGTGGTTGATCCAGAGGAATACAGCGAGGCGTGGAACGATCCCATGCTGAAGAAATACGCTACCGCCCTTATCAAGCAGCAGTGGGGAGCAAACCTGTCCAAGTTTGAAGGCATTCCCATGCCAGGCAATATTACATTCAATGGTGCGCGGCTGTACGAGGAAGCCACCACAGCAATACAGAACATTGAAGAAGAGGTGCTGTTGAAGTATCAAGAGCCGCCCGACTTCATTACGGGATAACCATGACAGTCAATCCGTATTTTCGCAGGAACAAGAAAGGCGAACAAACGCTTATTGAATCACTCACGACCGAGGCGATCAAGATACACGGTCACGAGATGGTGTACATTCCACGCGAGAAGGTGACGGAAGACCTCATTCTCGGAGAAGAGGTTTCAGAGTTTTTGGATGCGAACCGCATAGAGATGTACCTTGAGAACGCGGATGGATTTGAAGGCGACTCCGAGATGTCGCGGTTCGGTCTTGATGTAAAGGATTCCGCCACATTCATCGTGTCCCGTAAGCGGTTCATGGATGTGATGGGACACCATCCCGAGATTCAGAAGAACGGTCGCCCGCGCGAAGGCGACATCATCTACTTTGACTATCCGTACACCATGTTTGAAATCAAGTTTGTGAAGCACGACAATCCGTTCTATCCAGGCGGTGATCGGTATTCATTCAAACTTTCGTGTGAAGCATTCAAGTATTCCAGCGAGAAGATAGACACTGGCGAGTCTGCACTGGACGCGGTAATGAACATTGCATCGGATTACCTCATCGGCATCACGCTCGGCAGCGGATCAGGAACATACATTCTGGGAGAAGAGGTCTACACGGGAACCACCGCAGACAAGCACGCCTACGGGCGCGTCAACGAGTACACCGTTCCTGTGGCTGGATCCCAGTCCATGCGAATCAACAAGCAGGAAGGTGTGTTTGAGGTGGGAGACATCCTTGTGGGACTTGTTAGCGGTGCGTCATATCCCATCGTTGGCATCTACGACACAACTATTCGCGCCACGCATCAGGAGCAGCAGGACAACGAGCAGTTGGAACTGGAGCAGAAGCGTGACGACATCTTTGATTTCACCGAGAGTGATCCTTTTAGTGAGGGGGGTTACTGAAACACTCGGTTTTATACATATTCTTGAGGAGTATGTTCATGGAACCACAAAAATATGGATTCGTGTACATTTGGAAAGACTGCAAACGAAAAATGTATTACATTGGTTCTCATTGGGGTACAGAATGTGATGGATATATCTGCTCTTCCAATAGGATGAGAGATGCGTACAGAAGAAGATCAACCGACTTCAGGCGAAGAATATTAGAGAAAACGGAAAACCGAGAGCAGTTACTGATTGTAGAAAATCGTTGGTTGGAGATGGCAGCGAGCAAGAGCAAAAACAAATTCTACAACCTCAATTTTTCCACAACAAACAATCTATGGTGGCACAACAAGGAAAGTAGACTTTCGGTTGGGCAGAAGATAAGCAAGAAAAATAAAGCAAATCCTGATTTTGGTAAGTGGAGCAGAGGAAAGACTCTATCAGAAGAACATAAGAAGAAGATAAGCAAATCTACTTCTATTGCGATGAAAGAATACTACAAAGAGAATCCGCGATCAGAGGAATACAGGAAAAGGATTTCTGACAATACCAAGAGATTGCAGAAAGAGAAAAAAATCGGTATGCATGGTAAATGTCATACCGATGAAACAAAGCAGAAAATGAGAGAGAACAATGCCATGAATAATCTTGTTCACATTCAAAAGATACGAGATGCCAAGCGAGGCATCAAATATCTGAAAAAAGACGGAACGAGAAAGATGGCACTACCAGACAGCGAAAGGTGGAATGCGCTTATCGCTGAAGGTTATGAGGTTGGTTACTAATGTTCACAAACTTCTACAACGGTTCCATTCGCCGCATGGTGGTTGCCTTCGGCTCCCTGTTCAATCAGATTTACATTGACAAGGCAGAGAGCAGCGGCACGAAGACCATGCTTGTGCCTATTTCATATGCACCAAAGGAAAAGTACAAGGTGCGTCTTTCAGGAGAACCAAATTTCTCCAATCCCAATCAGATTGTGCTGCCACGCATGGCGTTTGAGATCACAGGATATGTTTACGATTCTGCCCGCAAGCGCAACAGTTTGTCACGAAACATGGTTCGCCCTTCGGTTTCGTACCCGAGTGGGGTGGACTACACGTTTTCAGAAGTGCCGTACAATATTGATTTCGCGCTTTATATTTACGTTCGCAACATGGAAGACGGTCTGCGTATCGTGGAGCAAATACTTCCATTTTTTACCCCCGAGTTCGTGGTCACGATCAATTTTGACGATATCAACCGCAAGGTGGATGTTCCCATCTATCTGAACTCGGTTTCATCTGAAGAGGACTACGAGGGCGATTTTGAGACTCGTCGCTCTATTATTTTCACTCTAAATTTCACAATGAAGACGTACCTGTTTGGTGCAAAGAAGAACTACAAAGAAATTCGCGTGGCACAAGCAGGATTGTGGAATGCTGGGGTGTTTGGAGACGATTTTGTTGGTGGAGTCACCTACTATCCTGGAGACACGCTTGCACAGTCTGTGTATGGAGATGTGTTTGTTGGAATATCTGGACCAAGCGGAGCAAGTTCCAATGCAAACGATTACAGTCCGTATGCAAAGGTATACCAAGCACAGTCTGGAGGCGGAACCACATACGCGGAGGGTATGTCTGCTGGTGGCATAACTGTGGATTGGGACATATAAGGAGTAGACCATGAGTGGATTTGAAAATATAGAACAGGCTCTTGGTGCAGAGCCAACGGTTCCTGTTTCCGTGCCTCCAAATGCGGTGGTGGTAAAGGTTGATCCTGTTCCGCTCACTGACGAGCGACTTGAGAAAGACCTCAAGACAGACTACCAGATTGTACGCGACAACCTAAAAGAACTGGTTGACATGGGCAAGAATGCCCTTGACGGCGTGATTGCGGTGGCACAGGAAGGCGACTCACCCCGTGCATACGAGGTCGTGGCACAGATGATCAAGACGCTTTCGGAAACCAACCGCGAACTCATGGACTTGCACAATCGCGTGAAGACCATCCGCAAGATTGATCAGAGCGTGACAAACAACACAACAACGAATCAGTCCATCTATGTGGGTTCCACAAAGGAACTACAGGACATCATCAACTCTGCTCGGTCGTCTACGAAGGCGTTTGACAACCGACCCGATGTGCGTGACACCATAGAGGAAGACAAGAACAGTGAGTAAGAAAAGCACGAAGTATTTGGGCAACTCCAATCTGAAGGCAGCGGGAGTGAATGTCAACTTCTCGCCCGAGCAGATTGAGGAGTATGTGAAATGCTCACAAGACCCTCTGTACTTCATCAAGAACTATGTGAAGATCGTGTCTCTTGACAAGGGGTTGGTGCCGTTTGAGCCGTATGACTATCAGGAGGAGATGATCCGTACCATTCACGAAAACCGCTTCGTGATCGGCAAACTTCCCCGTCAGACAGGTAAATCCACCACGATCATCGCGTATCTGCTCCACTATGTGCTGTTCAATCAGAGCATGAGCGTTGCGATTCTTGCGAACAAGTTGACCACGGCACGCGAACTGCTCGGGCGTTTGCAGTTGGCGTATGAGTACCTGCCCATGTGGTTGCAGCAGGGCGTGGTGGAGTGGAACAAGGGTTCCATCGTACTGGAGAACGGCTCCAAGATTCTTGCATCCGCCACATCATCGTCTGCGGTGCGTGGTGGATCGTTCAACTACATCTTCCTTGACGAGTTTGCGTATGTGCCGCAGAATGTCGCGGAAGAGTTCTTCTCGTCCGTGTACCCAACGATCACCAGCGGTCAAAGCACGAAGGTGACGATCATTTCAACGCCGAAGGGCTTGAATATGTTCTACCGCTTTTGGGTGAACGCGAACAAGAAGCCAGGCGAAGAGGGCAAGAACGAGTATGTGCCGATGGAGGTGCATTGGAGCGATGTGCCTGGTCGTGATGATGCGTGGAAAAAGCAGACCATTGCGAACACCAGCGAAGAGCAGTTCCGCACGGAGTTCGAGTGCGAGTTCCTTGGCTCCATGCACACCCTTGTGCATCCCGAAAAACTGAAGTGCATGGTGTACCGTACTCCCGAGTATTGGAACGGAGAGGGACTACGGGTGTATCACAAACCCGTCCCCGACCACAAATACATCACAGTTGTGGACACGGCGCGTGGGCAGGGTTTGGACTACCACGCATTTTCCGTTATTGATGTGTCTGCCATGCCGTATCGGGTGGTGGCAACATTTCGCAACAACGAGATGCCGCCCATGTTGTATCCTAATGCCATCTACCCCATACTGCGGCAGTACAACAATGCGTACTGTCTGGTGGAGGTAAACGACATCGGCGGTCAGGTGGCAGACATTCTGCACGATGAACTGGAATACGACAATGTGATTTATGTGTCCACCCAGGGACGCAAAGGACAGGTGGTGAACGGAGGTTTCGGTGCCAAGGGGTCTTCCATGAAAGGGGTAAAGACCTCCACTGCCGTAAAGCGGATCGGTTGCTCTATTTTGAAAAACCTCGTTGAGGACACCAAACTCATCGTGGAGGACTTTAACACAGTAGACGAGTTCTGCTCGTTTGTAGCCAAAGGCGATTCCTTTGAAGCCGAAGAAAACCACCACGATGACTTGGTAATGACTCTGGTGCTGTTTGGATGGCTTACCACACAGGCATATTTCAAACAGATCACGGGCAGTGATATCCGCAAAGACCTGTACGAGGATCAGATAAAGGCACTGGAAGAGGAGATGACACCCTTCGGATTTGTGAATGACGGCAGCACGGAAACAGGCTTTGTGGACGGTCGTGGTACGTCTTGGAAGATGACGGGAGGCGAAAACCTAGATACGGGGTGGAGTTTCTGACCGTTTCGTGAGGCTTTCAAAATAATACATACCATGAGAAGCACAGTCGCAAAGTATTGACTTCTTCACGAAGGAGAACACAAATGGCATTCAGAGTAAGCCCCGGCGTAAGCGTTAAAGAAATAGACTTGACCACAATCATTCCAGCAGTTGCCACCACTCCTGGTGGATTTGCTGGATACTTTCAGTGGGGACCGACCAAGACTATTGTTCCGATTACGAATCAAACGGAACTTGTAAATACTTTTGGAAAGCCAACTGACTCCAACTATGTGGATTTTTTCACCGCAGGAAACTTTTTGGACTACGGCAACAACTGCCAGACTGTGCGTGTTGTTGGAACGGCTTCATTCAATTCCTACGCGGTTGTTGCTGGCGGTACAGTTGCAACAGGGGCAACTACAGCAGCCCACCCCGATACTTTCCAGACTCTTACCATCAATAACGAAAACGAGTTTTATGCAGCAGTGAATGCAGGCGGTTCTGGAGCGTCAAACATCAATACTGCTGCGGCACAAAAAGTCTTGTTTGCAGCAAAGTATCGTGGAACTCTCGGAAATGCTTTGAAAGTGGTTGTTACCAGTGGGGCAGGCACCACTGGCGCATCGCTCGGTTACGCTGCCACGCTCGGTGACAATTTCTTGTATGTTTACGCAGGAAACAGTGCAGATCGCAAGTATTTTGCTGTGGGCGACACCATTGAGTTTGCAGACGGAACAAATGTTTCTGTGAGCGGATTGGCAAAAATTAATGGCGGTAGCACCGCTGCTTTTGCAAACATTACTTGGGTAACAGTAACACCAGTCAACGGCGATTTCTTTGGAGTTACCACTGGCTGGAATCAGGCTTCCACTGCTTTCAGTGGAACAAACGGAATCACCGCAGCATGGAGGCTTACCCTTTCTGCTCCCATTTCTGCAAGTCAGTCAGCGGGTGCGAATTTTACACACAAGAGTGTATACGCAAGTACGGTTTCTATTCAGTCTAGCACTACTGCTTACGCTGCTGATCGTGGAGGCACAGGCGATCTCATAAACATTCTGGTTTACGATGAAGACGGAACTTGGACTGGAACTGCAAACACCTTGTTGGAAAAGTTCGAAGGGCTTTCGCGTGCATCAGATGCCAGAAAGAGTGACGGCAGTGCAAACTACTATAAGACTGTGATCAACGAGCAGTCTCGGTATATTTGGGCAATTGCAGCGGATGTAAATGACAACACTGGCGGAATATCCACAAAAACAGACTGGACTCTAATCGGTCCTCCGCTGTCTACTAGCAGTGCTGTCGGATCTCAGGTAAATTCAATTGCTCTTGCTGGTGGTGCGCTTGCTGCCCCAACAGACTCGGAGAGGTGGAACGACGGTTGGAAATACTTTGCAGATGCAGACACAGTTGACGTTTCTCTATTGCCTATGGGAAATGCTTCAAATACACTGGCACAATTGGTGGTGCAAAACGTGTGCGAAAAGCGTTTGGACTGCATTGCTTTCGTGTCTCCTCGTCAAACCGATGTGGAGTTTAAAACACCACAACAGGCATTGGTCAACATAAAGGGATACAGAGACAACACACTCAACATCAATACTTCATATGCGGTAATTGACAGCGGGTGGAAGTATCAACTAGATACTTACAACAATGTTATACGTGCCATGCCTCTCAATCCAGATATTGCTGGTCTTGTTGCTCGTACTGAGTTCACGAACGAGGCGTGGTTCTCGCCCGCAGGCTTTAATCGTGGTCAGATCAAGAATGTGGTGCGGTTGGCATATAACCCAACACAAGAAGCCCACCGCGATGAACTGTACACCCGTCAGGTAAACCCTGTCGTGTCTTTCCCAGGCGAAGGCGTGATTCTGTTCGGTGACAAAACCGCGCAGACCCGTCCATCGGCATTTGACCGCATCAATGTTCGCCGCCTGTTCATCGTGCTTGAGAAGGCGATTGCCACCGCTTCAAAGTTCTTCTTGTTTGAACAGAACGATGCGTTTACCCGCGCACAATTCCGCAGTTTGGTGGTGCCTTTCTTGAAGACCATACAGGAAAGAAGAGGCATCACAGACTTCAAGGTGGTGTGTGATGAAACAAATAATACTGGTGAAGTAATTGACCGCAACGAGTTTGTGGCAGACATATTCATCAAACCCACCAGAAGCGTTAACTTTATCTCGCTGAATTTCGTGGCAACGAAGACCGGCGTAAATTTCAGCGAAGTGGGCGGTTAATCGCCTAAATAGGAACAAGGAGTAATCCATGCCAGTAGACCCAACAAACAACATCTCGGGATTCGTAAACTCGTTTGCCGGTGGTGGTGTTCGCACCAACTTGTTCATGGTGACTGGAAACATTCCAGGATACAACAACAACCGAGCCATTTCGTTTTTGTGCAAGGCAGCACAGATTCCCAACTCGTCTCTTGGAACAATTGAAGTTCCGTATCGTGGTCGCCGCATCAAGTTGCCTGGTGATCGCACTTTTCAAGACTGGTCAATTACTGTTATGTCTGACGCAAACATGAGTTTGCGTTCTGCTTTTGAATTCTGGAGTGCCAGATTCAATTCTCATGTCAGCAATATTGCTCCAAACAACTTCATGCAATTCATGCCCACTTGGTCCGTTACACAATTGCTGAGAACGGGAGATGCACTTCGTACATACAACTTTGTCGGTTGTTTCCCGAGTGAAATCAGTGCAATTGATCTTTCATACGAGAACAACGATCAAATTGCCGAATTCACGGTTACCATCAACTACTCTTGGTGGGAGGCTGCTGCTGGTGCGGCGGTTCCTGCAACAGGTTCGGGACAGGGAAACATACAGTCTCTGTTGCAGGGCGCAGGAATCAATCTCGGTCAGGGCTTCTAAAGCCCCTTTTGACAGGATTCTTTATTTATGGCTATCAAACTGTTTGGCTTTACCATTAGCAAGGACGGGACTTCTTCGGAGGAATCCAAGAAGTCTCTTTCCTTTGTGCCGCCTGATTACGATGACGGCTCAATACCCATTGAGGTTGGTGGGTATTTCGGAGCAGTCGTTGACTTTGACGGCACGATCAAGTCAGACATGGAACTCATTCGCAAATACCGCGACATGGCTCTCCATCCTGAAGTGGAATCAGCCATCGCGGACATCTGCAATGAAGCCATCGTGTACAATGAAACCCTGTCAACGGTAAAGATTGACACCACTAGCCTTGAACAGCCAAAAACCATCAAGGACAAGGTGGAGGCGGAGTTTCAGGAAGTTCTGAATCTGCTCAACTTCTCTCGGCGCGGCTACGAGATTTTTCGCAAGTGGTATATTGACAGTCGCCTGTATTACCACATCATTATTGACGAAGGCAACAAGAAACGGGGCATCAAGGAGTTGCGTCCCATTGATCCCACAAAGATTCGCAAGGTTCGCAAGATCAACAAGAAGCCGCTGGACAAGAACGAAGCACGGGGAGTGAAGGTCGTTACCTCTGTTGAAGAGTTCTATGTGTACAACGAGAGCGAGCCAAACTCCACAGCACTGTCTATGGAGGGGCTGAAGATTCAGCCTGATGCCATATGCTTTGTACACAGCGGACTGTTTGATGGCTACCACAAGAAGATCATCGGCTACCTGCACAAGGCAATCAAGGCACTGAACCAACTCCGCATGATTGAGGATGCAGTCGTGATCTACCGCATCACTCGCGCTCCCGAGCGGCGCGTGTTCTATGTGGATGTGGGAAACCTGCCGAAGCAGAAGGCAGAGGAATATGTGCGCGGCTTGATGCAGCGGTATCGCAACAAGTTGATGTACGATCCAAATACTGGTGAGGTGCAGGATTCGCGCAAGCACCTGTCCATGCTTGAGGACTTCTGGATGCCTCGGCGCGAAGGCGGTCGCGGCACGGAGATTCAGACGCTTGAGGCAGGACAGAACCTGTCCGAGATGGATGATGTGAAGTACTTTCAGAAGAAACTGTTTCAGTCGCTTAATGTTCCCACATCGCGGCTTGAGGAAACCACAGGCTTCAATCTGGGCAAGGCTTCAGAAATTTCACGCGATGAAGTAAAGTTCTTCAAGTTCATTGAACGCCTCCGCATGAAGTTCTCTGAACTGTTCCTTGAACTCCTGCGTGTGCAGTTGACGCTGAAGGGCATCATCAAGGAGAGCGATTGGGACGAAATGGTGTCCCAACTTGCGTTTCAGTTCGCAAAAGACTCGCACTTCACCGAACTCAAGGAGAGCGAAATCCTCAAGGATCGCTTGCAGACTGCTCGGGATGCGGAAGACTTCGTGGGCAAGTACTACTCTCGGGAGTGGGTGCGTAAGAAGATACTGCGTCAGACCGAAGACGATGTGGAGCAGATCGACAAGCAGATTTCCGCAGAGCAAGCCGCAGGACTCATTGCACCCGTTGGTGCGGAAACGGGCGGTGAACTCGCTCCCCAAATGCCTATGGGCGAACAGCCACCCCCACCCCAATTCTCTGGAGGCGGTGATGCTGGACCACAGGTAACAATTGGGGAAATCGTGCCTGCCGATGAAGAAGACCTGAACGATTGAGAGGTGCATCATGCTGAACTCGTTTGAAGAATTCAAAACTGCCGTCCACAAATCACTTGCAGACAAGATACGAGAACGACTAGATACGGAGCGAGAGTATATTTCAAACACTCTTATGCGTGGGGATTTTTCCGATGATTCGGCAGAAGAAAATGAGTCAAACACAGACGGAAACTAAATAATGAAGACTGCACAAGGAGAACACATGGATACCCACAAAAAGATTGCAAAGGCACTTGTTAACAAGAGTTTTGCTGAAGCCAAGGAACTGGTCTTCAAGTCGCTGTACGCCAAGGCATCACTCGCTCTTGACGAGGCTCGCTTTGCTGTGGCTAACGCCGTGTTCAACGAAGCCAAGACCGCTCCCGACACTGGCGTTCCTGCTGGTGCAAGCAAGGACAAGATGAAGGCGGCTGCTGCTGCCACCAAGAAGGCAGGCTACAAGGTTAGACTCGGCAAGGGTGTTCCCGCTGGTGCAATGAAGGAAGCCACCGAGCAGTTGGATGAAGTCTCTCCCCCTGACATGGAGAAGATGACAGGCTCCAAGAAAGTCAAGGCTTCGTTCGCCAAGCAGTACGGCAAGCGCGGCAAGAGTGTCATGTACGCCACCGCTTGGAAACTACACAACAAGAAGGCGGGCAAGGACTAATGAAACTCATTACCGAAACAGTTCAGGACATCAACATTCTGACCGAAGAGAAGAACGGTCAGAAGCACTACTTCATTGAAGGCGTGTTCATGCAGGCTGAAGCGAAGAACCGCAACGGTCGCGTGTACCCAATGGCTGTGATGGAGAAGGAACTTGATCGGTATCAGAAGGAATATGTGAAGACAAACCGCGCTATGGGAGAACTCGGTCACCCCGAGGGTCCGACCGTGAACCTTGAGCGCGTTTCCCACCTTATCAAGGACTTGCGCCTTGAGGGTAACGATGTGTACGGCAAAGCCAAGATTCTTGACACTCCCTACGGCAAGATTGTCCGCAATCTGATTGACGAGGGCGTGAAACTGGGCGTTTCGTCCCGTGGCATGGGTTCGCTGAAGGAGCAGGACGGCGTAAATGTCGTGCAGGAAGACTTCATGCTTGCTGCGGTGGATGTGGTCGCTGATCCGTCTGCACCCAACGCTTTCGTCAACGGCATAATGGAAGGACGGGAATGGATTTGGGACGGCGGCGTTCTGAAGCCCGTAGAAGTTGAAAATTACAAGCGTATCATTGAGAAGACCTCTTCCAAAAATTTGGAAGAGCAGGCAATGAATCTGTTCAAGGACTTCATTTCAAAACTCTGACGGTTCTACATATTTCCTAGAAGGAGACTCACAGTCATGGCTAACGAAAAGATCGAAGATGTCATCAAGAAGGTAATCCTGGGCGAAGGCTTCCTCGCGGAGAACGCCGAGGAACAGGATATCCCCGAGGGCGAAGACACCTCCGATGAGGAAGCCATCGCTGAAGAGGAAGAGGTCTACGAAGACGCTGACGGCGAAGAATTCGTAGAGGAAGAACTAGACGAAGCCAAGGACGAAGAGTCCGAGGAAGAAGACGAGGAAGAGGAAGAAGACGAGGAAGAGGAAGAAGACGAGGACGAAGACGAGTCCAAGGGCAAGAAGAAGATGCCTGCCTTCCTCAAAGGCAAGTTCGGCAAGAAGAAGGAGAAGGTTGAAGAAGCCGCTTCCGACTACGCTTCCGAAAAACTATACAAGACTGCCAATGGCAAGAGCGCACAGATTGCCGAGCCAACTGGTGATGCCAGTGGCAAGAACATGGGCACCATCAAGCCCAAGCCCTCTGCTGCCAAGGCTGAAGCAAAGTATCCAGAGGTTGGTCAGGGCAAGAAGAAGGAAGTCAAGGAAGACATTGCTGCCATGTTCAGCGGTCAGGAACTGTCAGAAGACTTCAAGGCTCAGGCTGCTACCCTGTTTGAGGCGCACCTGAACGAGCGCACCCATCAGATTGAAGAAGAGATGAAGGCGCAGTACGAGAGCCTGCTGGAGCAGCACACCGTTGCTGTTACTGAAGAACTTGTTGAGCGCATTGACGAGTACCTGAACTATGTGGTTGAGGAGTGGATGCAGGAGAACCGCCTTGCTGTTGAGCAGGGACTCCGCACCGAGATCACCGAGAACTTCATCACGAACCTTCGTGGACTCTTTGCCGAGTCGTACATTGAGGTTCCCGAGGAGAAGGTTGACCTGTTTGAGTCTGCCGTTGAGCAGGTAGAGAACCTGGACGGTGAACTTCAGGGTCAGGTAGAGAAGAACATTCAACTCACGGAAGAGGTTGAGCAGTTGAAGTGCGAGATCGTGTTCCGTGAACTATCAGAGGGTTTGGCTGACACAGAGATTGAAAAACTCCGTCGTCTTGCCGAAGACCTAGAGTTTGACACAGTAGAGCAATTTGCCGAGAAGTTGAGTGTTCTCCGTGAGAACATTGAAACCATCGGCACCAGTGCCGAGGACAGCACCGAAGAGGAGTCCCTTGAGGAGTCTTACGAGGAAGCCACCGAAGCGTCCCCGCTTGTTGAGGCGTATGTGCGCTCAATGAGCAAAAGAGAAGAGTAATCTTCAAGTCAGTTTCTTTCGGTCACCGACCGTTCACAAATAAGGAGTAGGAAGATGGAAAACAAGTTTCTAACCGAGCAGGCACTCCGCAAGTGGAAGCCTGTTCTAGACCACAAGGACATGGCTCCAATCACGGACGCTCACAAGCGTGCCACGATTGCCACGCTTCTTGAAAACCAAGAGAAGTCTATCCGCGAACAAATGATTGTTGAGGCAGGAACACCAGTCAACAGCCTTGGAGCAGGTATGTCTAACTTGGCTTCGGGTGGAGAGAATGCTAACCTTCGTGGGTACGACCCCATTCTCATTCAGTTGGTTCGCCGTGCGATGCCTAACCTCATGGCTTACGACATCTGCGGCGTTCAGGCTATGTCGGCTCCGACAGGTCTGATCTTCGCAATGCGTAGCAAGTACGTTAACCAGAGCGGAACCGAGGCGTTCTACAACGAACCGGCTGCAAACTATTCGGGTTCGGATGCTGTTACTCAAAGCGGTTTCTCTGGTGGCACTGCTGGTGGCGGCGCAACGGGAACGATTGCCAACTTTGGTCCAGGAACTGGCGTTGATCCGTTCTTCGGCTACTCTGGTACTTCGACCAACCCCATCACAAGCAGTGGTTTGACCAGTGGTTCGGCTCTTCGCACAAACTTTGGTGAAGGCAATGCTCCCAGCGAGATGGCGTTCAGCATTGAGCGCGTTGGTGTGCAGGCTGCAACCCGTATGCTTGCTGCCTCGTACAGCATTGAACTGGCTCAAGACCTCAAGGCTGTTCACGGTCTTGATGCCGAGACAGAACTTGCCAACATTCTCAGCACGGAAATCCTTGCTGAAATCAACCGCGAGGTTGTCCGTAATGTCTATCGTACAGCCAAACTCGGTGCACAGCAGACCGATCTGTACTACAAGACCGTTGCTGGTGGTCTGAGCAGCGGCTCGGCTTACGGTGGTGTCTACGATCTCATTCAGGACTCTGACGGTCGTTGGAGCGCGGAAAAGTTCCGTGGTCTAATGTTCCAGATTGAGCGTGAGTGCAACCAGATCGCCAAGGACACCCGTCGTGGCAAGGGCAACTTCATCATCTGCTCGGCAGATGTTGCTTCAGCCCTCGCAATGGGTGGCTTCCTGAACATCAGCCCCGCGCTGAATGTCAGCCTTGATGTTGATGACACCGGCAACACCTTTGCTGGTACCCTCAACGGTAAGATCAAGGTTTACATTGATCCGTATGTTGATACCTCGGTGACGAACCCCAACTTCGTCTGCGTTGGATATAAGGGAACCAGCCCGTATGACGCGGGTCTGTTCTACTGCCCCTATGTCCCGCTACAGATGATGCGTGCAGTTGATCAGGACACCTTCCAGCCCAAGATGGCGTTCAAGACCCGCTACGGCATGGTTGCGAACCCATTCGCGGAAGGCAGCGCACAGGGTATTGGTGCTCTGAAGGCTCGTTCAAACGTCTACTACCGCATCTTCCGTGTGGACAACCTCCACGGCGTTGCATCGTAATAGACTGCACTAAACCGCACGATGGGGGAGGGGGAAACCCCTCCCCTTTTCGTTTCTACATACTAGTATGGCAATACCCTACGATTTCACAGACATCCCCGAAACCATAACCTCTCGGTATCCAGAGCGAATAAATCCGCTACTACCAACGTACTATAAGTTTGTGATTGCCAGACTTCCAACCACCAGTTATTTTTGTCAGACTGCTTCTCTGCCAACCGTAACCATGAGTGAAGTCCAAATGCCTACTCCGTTTGTGCCACTCAAGGCTCCATCAAAATTGGATTTTGATGAGTTGAGCATTACATTCGTAGTGGACGAAGAGATGAAAAACTGGCTTGAGATATTCAACTGGATGCGTTCGGTTACAAATGTGGAAAACTTTTCAGAGGTACGCGCACTCAACACCCATCTATCCACCGCAAATCTACTAGTCACGAACAGCACCAAAAATCCAAAAATCAATGTAACGTTTGAAGGCTTGTATCCACGAACACTATCATCAATTGATTTTTCTTCAACTGTTGTTGATCCTGAACCGTTTCAAGCCACTGCCACTTTTGCGTACAGATATTACAATATAGAAGTGCTGTGATTTTGTTTGACCATCACGGGATTTCGTGTAGACTGCTGACACGGAGAACCCATGACACTAGACGATTTGCGAACAGAAATACAAAAAGACATGGTGCTGAATCAGATGGAACTAGACACCGAGTCTTTGAAAATTCCTCAGTTACACGGAAAGTATCTGAATTTTTTAACGGACGAACGGCTGTCTTTGCGAAAGGCGGAAGCCGACCGCAGTGTTATGCTTCGTGCAAAGTGGGAGTACTATACGGGCAAGATGTCTCAAGAAGAACTCAATCGTCGTGGTTGGGAACCTTTTGCGCTCAAGATACTGAGAAACGATCTGGATTTGTATTTGGATTCTGATACAGACGTTATCAAGTGCAATCAAAAAATTGTGTATCAAAAAGAGAAGATTTCTCTGCTAGAAGAAGTAATCAAAGAATTAAACACCCGTCACTGGAAAATCCGAAACGCTATTGAGTGGAGACGATTCACAAATGGACAGTGATTTTTCTTCTCTGCTGAAAAGCGATCCCGATAAATGGTGGATTGACCGTATGTATCTGCAAGACACCATGAAATACGTTCGCAAAAGCACAGATCCAAACACACAGGTTGGTGCTTCGCTTGTCGTGGACGACGGCACTGGAATTATTTTTGGGCGTTGTAATGCAGTAGTGGAACGCCTTGTGCAAGCAGGGTATCCTGTAATCAAAGAAGACAAGAATTTCTGCACCGAACACGCAGAAAGAAATCTCATATTTGATGCGGTTCAAAACGGAGTAAATGTTGCTGGAATGACTGTGTACTGTAACTGGGCTACTTGCGCCGAGTGTTCCCGATGCATGATAAAGTTTGGGATTAAAAGAGTGGTCACGTTTTCTGCTGTGGTGGAACGCACACCCGATAGGTGGAAAAAGAGTGTATGGGAGGGGCTGTCCATGCTAAAAAACTGTGGAGTTTCTGTTGTTGGTTGGAGGGGAGATTTTGGAATGCAAACCTCTTTCCGATTTGACGGTAAGTGGATCACGAACAAGGATTTGCTCTGAATGTTTGATCTAGATGTGAGCATGGTTGATTCGGTGAATGTGCGGGTGGACTGCAATCGCGGCATCGCACACGAACTGTCCGACTATTTCACATTCAAGGTTCCGGGCTACAAGTTCATGCCAGCGTATCGTTCGCGGATGTGGAACGGAGACATCAAACTGTTCAATGTCCACACGGGACTAGTTTACGCTGGTCTGACGGACTACATCCGCAAGTTCGCGGATGACCGTGGCTACACGGTGACGCTTCCCACTAGAAATGAATCGGGAATGACACCCGCAGCGGTGAAGAGTTTCCTTGAGAACTTCTTGCAGGTCACCGTGGCAGGACGCAAGGTGAACGCACATGAACACCAAGTGAATGCCGTGCATCACGCACTCACGCAAGAACGGTGCTTGCTGCTGTCGCCAACAGGTAGCGGAAAAAGTCTCATCATCTATGCACTGATACGGTACTATCTGGACAAAATCCCCAAGAGCAAAAAGGTGCTGATCGTAGTACCTACCGTTTCTCTTGTGGAGCAGATGGTTTCGGATTTCGCAGACTACTCGTCCGTGAACGGGTGGAGCGTAGACACGAATTGCCACAAGATCATGGCGGGAGAAAGCAAAACCACCGACAAACGGGTGGTGGTTTCCACATGGCAGTCCCTGTTCAAGCAGCCAGAGAAGTACTTTCAGCAGTTCTCTGCGGTGATTGGTGACGAAGCCCACTTGTTTAAGTCCAAGTCCCTTACTGCTATCATGTCCAAACTTAAGGACTGTCCGTATCGTGTAGGCACCACAGGAACACTGGACGGAACAAACACCCACAGGCTTGTTCTAGAGGGACTGTTTGGACGCGCTTACGAGGTCACCAAGACAAAGGAATTGATGGAGAAGCGCATTCTCAGTGACCTGAAGATTGACTGCCTGCTGCTGTCGTATCCCGATCTTGACAGACAGGCAGTGAAACGCGCCAAGTATCAGGACGAGATACGGTGGATCATTGGTTCGCAGAGGCGGAACAAGTTTATTGCCGATATGTGCAATCGCTTGAAGGGTAACTCGCTCATACTATTTCAATTCGTTGAAGACCACGGAAAGGTACTAAATAGTCTAGTGAGGGCTTGCGTTCCTTCAGAGCGTAAGGTATTCTTCGTGCATGGTGGCACAGAGGCTGCGGACAGAGAGGAGATTCGCAAGATTGTTGAGAGTGAATCCGATGCCGTCATCATTGCTTCATACGGTACATTCAGTACGGGAATCTCTATCCGCCGCCTCCACAACATCATATTTGCTTCGCCATCCAAGTCACGCATTCGCGTTCTACAGAGCATCGGAAGACAGTTACGGGTATCACAAGACAAGACGGTTGCGCGACTCTACGATTTAGGCGATGACCTTTCGTGGAAAACTTGGAAAAATCACACCCTTCGGCACATGAATGAGCGTATGAAACTGTATGAGGCAGAGGGATTTGAACACAAACTCGTCAAGATACAGTTAGGAGAAGACGCATGAGAAGAAAAAAGAAGTCGGAACTCAGAGTCTTCAAATTACGCAGCGGCGAAGAGATCATTGCCAAGGTGTCTGGCAAGAGCAAGGACAAGATAAAACTCTTGCGCCCCATGCGGATAATGAACAACATACAGACTGATCCCTACAGCGGGGTGAAGCGTCATGTGATTTTTTTCTCCGACTGGCTGGGCAGTTCTGCTGAAATAGAGGCAGACATTCCACTGGACTTCATTGTGGTTGAGTTGCCGCCTGATGCAGACATGATCAGCCTGTACACACGGCAGACAGAACACGATGACTTAAATGCAGGAAAGCCCGCAGCGGTTGTGCCTCCCGAACTTCCTCTTGAGATGAGCGAGGAAGAGATGCAACGGCTTTCGGATGATGTGGACCGAAAACTGGAAGAAATGATCAAGCAGTTGGCACGAGAAGATGTTCATGGCGCAACGGGAAATGGTGAAAACACACTTCCTATGGGAATGCCTTTCCCGTCTCCGTTTCAGATGCCCAAACTTCCGCCCATGCCTCCTCGCGGGGATGGAATACTGTTTTCCGTAAGCATTCCAAGTGACATACTCAGCAGTTGGGTTGAGAGTGGGTTCATTGACTATTTGAAAGACTCTGTTCAAGACTTTATCTCAACGGAGTTCATGGAAGAAATGATGAACGATGAGCGTGACTCCTTGCCACAGAAGCCAAAGAAAAAGCGGAACAAGCGCGAAAAGATTTCAAAAGACGAGTGGATTGAGCCTTTGGATGAACTTAAAAAGAAGCCCAACTACGGCAACAGCCACGAAGACTGGTCGCCGTACTTGAAGGACTACCTGCCAGACTCCGAGCCACCGCAGCCCGAACCACCAAAAAATGAAGAAGAGGGTTGACACCCTTGCAGATTTGATTCATAATGTATGCCGAAAGGACAGTGATGGCAAAGAAGAGTGACCACTACATAGACAATCAGCAATTTTTTGAGGAGATGCGGGCGTGGAAAACGCTTGTTCGTGCTGCGGACAAGACAGGAGAACAGCATCCTCCCGTGACGCACTACATCGGTGAGTGCTTTATGAAGATCGCGGAAAACCTGTCCCGCAAGCCTAACTTCATCAACTATCCCTATCGTGACGAGATGATTTCGGACGGCATAGAAAACTGTTTGCTGTACGCATACAACTTTGATCCGTCCAAGTCCAAGAATCCGTTCTCGTACTTCACGCAGATCATCTACTATGCGTTCCTGCGCCGCATACAGAAGGAAAAGAAGCAAGCGTACATCAAACTGAAGAAGATTGAGATGAGCGATGTGGATTCGTCCATGAAGAAGTGGTTCCGCGAGAACTATCTCAAGGTTGGCGACAACTTTGAGACATTGCCCACTTTCCTTACCGAGACAGACATACAGAACTTTGAAAAGAAAACCGAACCTGTAGACGCGGAGCCTGCTCCGAAAAAGAGCAGCAAGCCCAAGCGAAAGGCAGCAAAGCCAAAGCCTGCGAAGAAAGGCAAGAAGAAGTGAAGATTGCCATCGTGACGGACACGCACTTTGGTGCGCGTAATGATTCCCCTGTGTTCATGGAACACTTCATGCGGTTCTTTGATCGCGTGTTCTTTCCGCGCATCCAAGCGGAGGGAATCACCACCATCATTCATATGGGTGACTTTCTTGATCGGCGCAAGTTCGTGAACTTCCTCACCCTGAACGCGGTTCGCAACGGATTCATCAAGCGGCTTGAGGAGAGCGGTGCGGTCATGCACTGCATTCTCGGCAATCACGACATCTTCTTCAAGAACAAGAGCGAGGTAAACTCGCTTCAGGAACTGTTCTCCGATAAGTTCGTTGTTTACAACAAGCCGACTACTGTTGAATTTGACGGTACACCGATTGCGCTGCTGCCGTGGATCAACAAGGAGAACGAAGCCGAATCTCTGAAGTTCATCGCAGAAACCCCTGCCGAGATACTGTGCGGTCACCTTGAACTTAACGGCTATCAGGTGCTGCGTGGAACCCCGTTTGACGGAGGCATGAGCGCAGACCCGTTCAAGCGTTTCAAGGCTGTGTACACGGGACATTTTCATACCCGCCACTCCCGCGAGAACATCCACTACTTGGGATGTCCGTACCAAATCACCATGAACGACTACGGTGACAAGAAGGGATTCCACATTCTTGATACCGAAACCCGCCAGTTGGAGTTCGTGAAGAATCCGCATACGATCTTCACGCAGATTCGCTACGATGACACCGATGCCAGCGAGACTGTTCCTCTGTCGGTAGAGGAAGAGCGCACTCGCGGCAAGTTTGTGCGTATCATCGTGGAGCAGAAGACGAAGCCGTACCTGTTTGAGAAGTTCGTGGACTCGGTATACGCTTCCGCTCCTCACGGGGTCACGATCATCGAAGACCTTCAGCCCGATCAAAACGGGGACAGC
>Ga0214917_10001024_pt1 | contig 36675 bp, 27 predicted proteins | sample LL_1208_BB_MetaG_FD_177983 | JGI IMG/M metagenome (GOLD analysis project Ga0214917, IMG submission 177983) | Freshwater microbial communities from Lake Lanier, Atlanta, Georgia, United States - LL_1208_BB | ecosystem: Environmental > Aquatic > Freshwater > Lake | place: USA: Georgia | collected... | reverse complement strand
TTCAGAATCCCATGATACAAATCAACGCATATGTATTTGACGTAGTAAGGTCAACGGTCCCAAAAATGCTTCTTGATGAAGTGTTTGAGTCCAAGGACGAGATCGCGGACCAGGTCAAACAGAGTCTAGCCAAGACGATGAATGAATTCGGTTTTTATATCCATCAATGTCTCGTTACCGATATCAATCCGAACCAGCGAGTACGAGATGCTATGAATGAAATCAATGCATCGAGGAGACTTCGTATGGCCGCCGCGGAGCGAGCCGAGGCTGAAAAGATCTTGGCCGTGAAACAAGCCGAGGCAGAGGCCGAGAGTAAACACTTACAAGGTCAAGGTATTGCCCGACAACGAAAGGCGATTGTGGACGGTCTTCGTGACTCAGTGGGTGATTTCCAGGAATCACTCAATGGTATGAACGCTAAAGATATTTTAGAGCTCGTACTCCTTACACAGTACTTCGACACAGTCAAAGACATTGGTTGTAGTGGAAAAGCCAACGCAGTTTTTGTTTCTAATTCGGGAGGAGGTTCCCAAGACCTTAGAGACGCTATTCTTCAATCTTCAACTGTGAACACCAGACCTCCCAACAGACGATAGGTAGTGTTACTAGGGAGTTTACCACCTTCATTCCTTCTGACTTTCATAATATATACCTGAATCAGTCCATGATAACAAATCGCAATTCTATACGTGTGGGGTACACTCCGGAGCGAATCATCGAGATCCGAAGACTCTATGAATCCACACATGAGAATGAGCGTCGGCATCTCCTAGGTATTTTAGCATTCGAGTCAGACTCGATCATCTACACAAATCCATTCATCCTGGGATTCGTGACTTTGCAATCATTCATATCTAAATCTGATGATCGTTTGGTACCGTCTGACACTTTGACAATAGTCAAATCTATTCTTCAGGGACTTTGCAACTGCAACCAAGTATCCCATGGGTGCATCTCGATGGATTCTATCTACGTGAGGAAGGAACAGGGTGGACTCGTCATTCTCGGACCTTTTGGTCCTGGATCCACATGTGTCAATGATGACCTTCTAGCGACAGCTAATCTAGCGCATGAATTGGGTGATCCAACCCTCTTTCATATCATCTCCGACTATGCTCGAGCACATCAGACATCCTCAATCGGAGACTTACTCAGTCATCCTTTCTTCGATACATGTGAGATCCCCGCTCCGTCTCCAGTCGATTTGAGTTTTCTGTCAAATGAGCTGACTCGCTTCACCAGGGTTTCAAATCCTCTACCAATTCAAAGCACCAGTGCACCAGCACCGGACCAAGTCCATGATCCAGAAAGTCTCGAGCAATCGAAACCCCTATCCAAAAACGAATCTCTCTTTTCCTCAACTTTGACGTATATTTGGTCTAGATTTACCTAACCACCCGTCGCCTTCCCCACTTACAGTACATCTCCCCCCACTTACTGAGACTCACTAACTAATACCAACTACTTCTAGTATGAAGAGGAGCCTTACTTGTATCATCTTTCGTTCGCCGTGGCACAGTTGCAAGGAACCGAGTCGGAGTTAAATCAAGACCTTCAAATTCACGAACAATTGCCTCTACTTTCGGCCTTTCATTGATACACGAAATAACCACCACTATGAATTCGTTCCCTTCCGTCATTTCTTTTGCTTTCTGTAATTCATTCCTCGAGATCTCAAAATTTACATTCTCACCATCCATACGACCTCCTGTCCCCTTCACTTCAACGTATACTGTGGAACCTTTTGTTGACCCAAACAATCCCATTGGATTGCACGGGACAACGAAGTCACAGCCAAGTCCGTCGTCGATCGGAGAAACATCTTCGGGGAAAAATTGACGTTTTGTGCTACTCACCCACCAGTCCAAGGATGCCGACTCCCCACAAACTGCCTTTATGTGATTCCATACATAAAACTCAGCTTGGGCTCCTGTCGAGAGAATCTTCTCCCGGAACTCACGAGCATCTCGCGATCGTTTCTGGCGATGACTAGGTGGGAACGGGACATGGACGGAAGATCCAGCACCAAGTGGTGCTGATTCTTCGACCACATGAACCTTGTATTCGCCCCAATCCGAACTAATGTTTCTTCGCATGTATTTGGATATTGATTTTGCCGCCGCTTTCACGTCCACGTGATAATCTGCCTCATCCGGGAGACCTGTGTCGTATGACAAAGGAACTGTGTCCGTGTACTTCCACGAATAGAGCATCGATGGTGTTGAGAAGAGGTTGCTAACCTCACTCATTTCCACCTCGTCGATCGAATCAGGGAAAGCATCTTTGAAAAATTTCTTTGGAATATCGCCCCCGATACAAACAAATGCAGATTCGAGCTCAACATCTGCCGTAATCGGATTAGATGACACAAACCACATTTGCTGATCAAAGCAAAGAAACCCGGAACCTGTTGCGTACATGATCTCGCCATCATCATATTCAACAGTTATACAATCCACAATGAAAATTTTGCGCACAATATCGTGCATGCAACAGTATGTGTCAACAACTTTCCCCGGTACAAATTTTCTCACGTTGGAAAAAACATCCCGAGATTCTTCTTCGGTTGATGATGTGTGGTTCATATAAGTCATACCTGGAAGAAATGAAAAAGGTACAACGCAAACTGGCCTATCAAATTCTGCTATCTCTAGCAACGCTCAAATTCCTTGTAAAGCTCTTTCAACGAGATTATTTCTTTAAAGAAAAATTGTGACTTCGTCGCCGTCGCGTTGTTTGTTGTCAACGGTTCTGGCGGTGATGTAGGTTTATCCGAGACTGGAACAGATGGATAAAACTTTCCATTCTTGACAATCGCATTCCATATTTTTTCATTCGAACTAGCAAATTCCATCTCGACAATCTCATGCGCAATAAATGTGAGAACCCAGTCCAAAGAGTCAGGAGATAACGAAGATAATACGAAAGAATCATTAGTGCAAAACGCAATTAGACGTTGAACTATATCGTTTGCTTCTGGTCGTGTTAGAGACTGAACAAGGCTTTGACCAATCAATGACGGCATTCTGTCAATCGTTGTATCGTCTCCTACTCTCCTTATCCCCAAGAGATCATGAATCCACAAGGGAACACCCTGCACACGATGCTCTTCCCCCACATTATCGCCACACGTAACCCATTTAGAAACTAGCCACCACTTGATCAAAAACTCGCCCAAAAATTTCACATTGCAAATACATAAATGCGAAAAATATTGACATATAACAAATTTTTCTGTAATTTGTCCAATTAAAATAAGTGCGTCTTTTGGTGTTCCTCGATTCCCTGAAAGATTCGAGAACTGGATAGTATACTGATCGACCAAAGTGGTAGCTTCCGGGGGAATGAATCGTTTGATCCGACAAGGTTGAGAGGACTGAGAAACGTCTGGCAAACTTGGAGACAACTTTGTTATTAATTGTTGATCGTCATTTTGGGATGACTCGAGTTGACTGAAAGCAAGTGATACTTGGGACGATGGTTTAATGAAATTGGACAAAGTCTCCTCATCGACTTTCACAATATCTGGTGCCGTTACAGTGAAGAAATTTTGTCGTGGGCATGTATGGATTTTAAACGACGCTGTGGTCACTGGTTGGCTGGTGGGGATTAGAGGAAGTTGAGAGTCTCCTATATCACCCAATCGAGGTTTCTTTAATTCGCTTGAACTGAATGAGAGCGGTTTCAATTTAATGAGCTTTATTTTTCTTGAGGCAATTATTTTTGTCATAATCGAATTAACAATAAATGAATTGATTTCTTGCTCATTTATGAAAACGACAGTTTTCTTCGTTGGTGAGACATTCACATCAACTGAATCCGGTTTAATACAAATTTTGAGGAAAAGAAATGGGGCCACTCCCCCGAATTGTGAGACGTATTCAGAATCAAAAAGTTTGGAAAATGACGAAAATTCAACAATACGTTCATTAATCAAAATTATTGGAGATGATTTTGTCGTAGAATCACTTTTGCTTGTGACAAACTCAAACGAGAGAAGAGGGTATGGCAACTCTGTGTCAATAGGGACGGATACAGAGTCTCCATCAATGAGGAGATTCGAGTCGATACCAAACAACGACTCGATTCGACTTAAACGAGATTGATCGGTGCGAACTTGGATATCGAAACATGTCTCATGTGACTTTTTCAGGGAGAAGTCGATTGATGGGAAAGCGATCGCGAATCGTGAAACAAGATCCAAAATCAGTCGATACTCATGTGATGAGGATTTAAACGAACTCTTCTTGACTGGATTATTGAAAAACAAATCCTCCACTAGAATTCGCGTTCCCGAGACACCGTTGAATGGGACAGGTACAGGGTACCCCGGGAGAAGTTTTCCGGAAGAATACCGAGACTCATAGCCGTGAGAATCGGAACTCAACATGTGTTTAGAATAAACAGAAACGTGACCAACAAGTGAAACGGAAGCCAAGGCTTCACCGCGAAACCCAAATGATGCGATACGACCAGAGTTGAGTTCCTCAAAGCTTCGGAGTTTCGATGTTGCAAACCTTTCGCACAAAAGCGCATGGTCTGCGATTGCTATTCCGGAACCGTCATCAATAATTTGAATAGATGATAATCCTCCTCCACTGACAATAACCGTAATGTTCTTAGCTCCAGCATCGATCGAGTTCTCGATGAGTTCTTTAATCGCATTGACAGGTCGTACCAAAATCTCCCCCGCTGCTATCTTATTCACGACATCTTCAGGTAACTTGCGTATCGACATAGGCTAGATCCACCAGAAAATTTGTGGTTTGCGCAATTATCGGATAATCAGCAATTTGCAATTAGTGCGAATTGTCTACACCGGGGAAAGACACACAGGAAGATGTTCAGATCGGGTGTGATTACAGTAGAAGTAGGTGGTGAAAGCGTTCTTGAATATCAATAAAATGTTCACTGCGAATTTACGGGTGTTTGTGGGGAAAATCTTGATTGCTTCTAAGAGGGGATTCGCTTGAGGAAAACCCGAAAGATGCCGACTGGTTGATTGAGAATTTGCTTGGCTGTGAGTCTAATTGGTGCCGGCGTTGGATTCTCTGAGTTGATCTCGATTGTAAGATTCCTCCCGTCACTATTCCCTCGGAGCCCTGTGAAAGGATTTGCTTCCGCAATCGGTACGTGAACCTCCTGAGATGCAACAGCACCCTTCCCCGGGCTTGTGAATGGAGTCCTTTGTCGACTCGTAACGTCCCCGTTAATTTCATGCAGGGCCGAAGATTTCCCTCTCTGTGGACTCGTCCCACGCAGCGGACCAAGCTTCAAATGACCCAATACGGCGTCAGCATTCACCCATGGATGATGCTTGTCGTAGAGCTCCGTACAGTCTGTCCCGGCGGCTTTCAGAAGTTCCTCTTCACCACCAGGGTGATAGTCTAAGAATGGAGTGATGTTGTAAACATTACCGCGGTATATTGTCCACATATCACTCGGGGTGTTATGACGAGCCACCTCCTCCCGAGTAAGCGGGGTCACTCCTGGTTCATACTCGGGGGTCAAGTTCTTGTTCTGAGTTAGGAATTTCTGGAAGGACACTAAACTGGAACCGTTCCCAACTTTCTCTCTCTTCTTCATCCTCCTAAGATTCTTCTGTTTTGTGGTAGTCATATTTCCAACTAGGACCAGTGGTATAACGAGGTGGTGACGCATGGAAGAAGATTGTCCCTCTCGAATGAGTGAGTCTCGAAAAATTTCGTTTGGTTTTGATTTGATTATGAACTCTCAAACACACAAAAGCTCCAACACCGAGGATGTACAAGGAGTAGCGGAACACCATAAGCCAGTCCACTCGTCGTTCACGCGGAAGAAGTTCCGTTCCATTGAAAATCTGGGTCGCGTGGAGATGACCACCTCCCAATTGATTTCATGTAGAAATGTATGTTAACGCATCGAAACGATTGAATTATACCAGATGAAATGTGTTAATGGGAAACTTATAGCTATTCCACACCCGACTCCGAAGTTTAGTATTCCTGAGAAAGGTAACGCTTCGATCTCGTATGTTACTTATCGGTGTTATTCGCACTTTGTCCAGGGTGTATCGGTCGGACTATGAACCGAAACGCGTGACCTCATGTGGTGATCGTAACAAACCTCTCGTGAAATACGATCCGAACGCTCAGAGGAGTCGACTTCCGCCCGCCACTTGGAAACGTCAAAGTCGCAACTTATCTTCCGTCGGAAATACGGAGCGGTACGCGAGAAGATTCGTAACTACAAATCAGAATGTATACCGAGGTGAGAATGGGATACAATCACAGAACCGCTCGATTGTAGCAAGTAAAGTCAAGTTCTATCATGAGATGCAGGCAAGATAGGCGCATGTATAAATTCAGAGTTCATGTAAATGCGAAACTAAGCTATGATATTACGGTACAGTACAAACGGCGATCGGAAAATTTCCGGAGTGATTCGTTTTACTTCATTCCTCAAGAACCGCGCGATATTTAATCCGGTAAGAATTACTTCAAGGAATATGTCGAGCACTGAAGCACCCAAAGTTAATATCGAGGAGGTTCCAACTGACTCCGTGCCACAGAAAGTGGCCGATGTCACCGAGAAACCTAAAAAGGAGAAGAAACCAACACCACCCAAGGAACCTGCGAGACCAGTCGACGACGTGACCCGTCTTCGGATTATTGTCGGGAAACTCAAGCGAGTGTGGGCTCACCCAGATGCGGATAAGCTTTGGTGTGAAGAGGTTGATTGTGGTGACGCTGAACCGCGCCTAATAGCTTCTGGATTACGTGAGTATTACAAGACGCCAGAAGACATGGAGGGACGAATGGTATTGGTTTTGGCCAATCTTAAGCCCCGCCCGATGCGCGGTTTCACCAGTCACGGTATGCTCCTCTGTGCGTCCACTGAGGACCGCGGTGTTGAGCTTATTGAGCCTCCTAAAGACGCCAAACTTGGAGAGCGAGTAACAATTGGTGATTTGGTCGGTGAACCCGATGAAGTCTTGAATGCCAAGAAGAATCCATGGGAAGCCGTTTGTGAGCATTTCAAGACCGGTATAGACGAACCTGTCGCTTTGTTCAAGGACCTTCCCCTCATGACAAGTGCAGGCGTACCAAAGGCCGCCACCTTGAAGGATGCCCCTATTCGATAAACGCACAACTTAGTTTCATCTTATTTCCATCTTCTTCTCACCCCTCCACTTCCTCCCCCAGTATCCATCATGTCATCCTTGTCTTGGCTTCGGAATTTCGCTACCGATGTCATTAGGTCTCAGGAACATCCAATCGTGGATTCGCCTGAGATTCTCATGCATCAACTTATTTCGCTCCTCAAATCGCCAAGCATCGACGAGTCATCCCTAATTGACCTCGTCGGGATGGACATGATATACAACATCCCGGAACTCTTGGACCGGAAAGTAACGATTCTTTCGGAATGGAATTCAGCCCTCACATCGACAGTCTCCCACGCCTCTCCCCCAACGACGCATATGGGAGATACTTTGTCGCAGATTCGACTCAAACGAGAGTCGGATATAATTCGGTCAAAGCAAGTTCGAAAAATGGAGAAGAAGAAAATGATTGGTGTGCCTAAAATTTCCGGGTTCGATGACGAGATTGATCTCTTGTCTAAGCTCGGATGGGACGGCTCTGAACCTGCTCCTTCATCAATTCCTCATCGAGGAACTCTGGGAGTCGGAGGACCCAAGCTGACCCTCCCAGAGGGAACCACCAGACACACTTTTGAGAATTTTGAAGAATTCCGAATTCCTGCTCAAACCGTTGATGGAGACAATCAAGCCGCCATTCCGCTTGTTTCTGTGGATTCGCTTCCATCCTGGTGCCGTCCAGTGTTTTCTTCAGACTCGGCATTTCTGAATAAAATTCAGTCGAAAATTTTTCCCATTGCGTTTCATACAAACGAGAATTTCCTCGCCTGTGCCCCTACAGGTGCTGGTAAGACCAATGTATCACTGCTCGCGATATGTCGCTTGATCAAGGAGTGGAAAGAGACCCCGAATCCATCGATTGCACCGAAATTCAAAGTCGTTTATCTTGCGCCAATGAAAGCACTTGTGGCAGAAATTGTTGAAAAATTCACGAAAAAACTGGGCAATCTTGGAATCTCGGTTCGCGAATTCACTGGTGATATTTCGATCCCTCGAAAAGAACTCGAGTTTACAAATATTATTGTAACAGTGCCGGAGAAATGGGATATTTTGATGCGTAATTTGGGGAAAGTTTCTGCTGCAATTATCCCGGGAGAAGAGGATTCATCGGCCTCTTTGTTGGCTCAAATCAAACTAATGATTATTGATGAAGTTCATCTCTTGAATGACGAACGAGGAGCAGTGATCGAATCAATTGTGGCTCGAACAATGCAATTTTGCGAATCCAATTTCTCCCCAATTCGATTCGTTGCATTGTCTGCAACATTTCCCAACTATGAAGATATTGGACAATTTCTCGGTGTTGCAAAATCAAATATGTTTTACTTTGACAACTCGTACCGCCCAGTTCCACTTGAACAAACGATCGTGGGAGTGGGGCGGCCCGCCCCACCGTCCACGAGCGACGTTCCCGTCGCTGTCTCGAAGAATGTTAATGAAGCGATCAACAAAGTCACGGCCGATAAAGTTCTCAACATTCTTCGAGAAGGACAACAAGTGATGGTCTTTGTACACTCTCGCAACGATACAGTGAAAACGGCGGAATCTTTGATTGACATTATTTCGACAAAACTTGGAGCTGGCGAGACCGGATTACTGACTCCCAAAATTTCTACTCCTCAGCAATCTAGTCTTCTCCAAACTGTGTCGAAAGGTCACTCCAATAAAGTCCGTAATATCATGAACAATCTGATCCAGTCTGGAATAACGATTCATCATGCAGGGATGCTTCGGCCAGAACGAACCTTGGCGGAAAATTTATTCAAAGAAGGAATCGCCAGTGTTCTTGTATGTACAGCCACCCTAGCGTGGGGAGTCAACCTCCCCTCGCGATACGTTATAATAAAAGGGACAAATATTTGGGATTCATCTTCGGGAGGATTCCGGGATATTGATTTGTTGGATATATTGCAAATTTTTGGACGAGCAGGACGTCCTCAATTTGACACTATTGGACGAGCTACTCTCATCACAAGCCGAGATCGCTTGGATTATTTTTTGCGTCTAATCACTTCCCAGATTCCCATAGAGTCTAGATTCAGTACTCATTTACCCGATGCATTGAATGCGGAAATTGCTCTCGGAAATATTTCTTCTCTCGAAGAAGCAGTGAATTGGCTCAAATACACATATATGTTTGTGCGGTTCTTCAAGGCACCGCAGAAATACGAAATCGGAATAAGCGATATTCCGCGAGATCCTCAATTGGTCGAGTTTCGAACGGCGCTTATTAAATCGGCGGCGGAAACGTTAAACACAGCTCGCCTTATTCGGGTCAATCGTCAGTCCTCTTTTGCGTCCACCGATCTTGGTCGAGTCGCCGCACATTTTTATGTTCGGTACGATACAGCGGAAATGTTTGCGACACGTTTGAGGCCGGATATGACGGATTCAGAAATAATTGAGCTCATTGGGAATGCGAATGAATTCTCTCAACTGAAATGTCGCGAAGACGAGATGCAAGAACTCGAATCAGTGGCGTTGGACAAGACGATTTGTCCGATTGCGAAAATTCGGGGAGGAGGTGTTTCTTCCATCCCTGGAAAAGTGAGTGTATTGCTACAAGTGTATGTTTCCCGCAACTATTACTTTCAATCGAGCAGTTTAAGTTCTGATATGAACTATGTAGCTCAAAATATAGTCCGATTGTTCAGATGTTTGTTTGAAGTCTCCCTGACGAGAACAGTCGGAGTTTCTGGACTCTCCCAACGATTACTTGAATGGTCAAAGATTGTAGAAAGACGAATTTGGCACAGCGATGTTCACCATTTTTTGAGGCACTACACGATGGCTCCAACGTGGTTTTATTCCTCTTCGGGAGGTCCTGGAGGGCCAAAACTGTTGAAGGAATGGATCGTACAAGTTTTGGAAGATCGACGATTCGATTTGTACCGGATTTTCGATCACGGTCTCAGTCGATCCGAAATCGCAAACCTTGTGAAAGGATCTCCTGATGCCGGGAAATCCCTAGAATTGTTTCTTCGTCGGATTCCTCGAATTGAAATTCAAACTCGCGCAGTTCCAATCGCTGCTGAAATTCTTCAAGTCGAACTCACCTTGTCCCTAGTCAACGAAGAATGGTCAGATTCGTGGAGTGGATTGACTGAACCATTCCATGTGTTTATCGCCGACACTGAGCAGGAAGATATTTACTCTCACACACATTTGGTTGTTCATAAATCGGAGAGGAACGAAAAAATTGAAATTAAAACAATTATTCCACTAACAGATCCTCGACCTAATCAACTCAGTGTTAGTGTCGTTTCTGACCGATACGTTGGGTTAGACTTCTTCGAGACTATCACGCTTCCCAAGACACTGACGGCGGCTGGGGCCGCCGCAAGTGTCTCTCACACGACCACATTGCTCGATCTGTATCCCTTGCCAAAATCGGCTCTAAAGAATCCCGAATTTGAAAAAATCTTTTCCTTCTCACATTTCAACCCGATCCAAACTCAACTGTTTCACCAAGTGTTTCATACAGACGAAAACATTCTTTGTGGATGCCCAACCGGGTCGGGGAAGACGGTTATAGCGGATCTTGCGATCCTCCGAATCCTAGCTCTCGATTTGCGTCAAAAAACGATCTATATAGCGCCTCAAAAAGCTCTTTCTCGAGAACGAATCATTGATTGGCAAGCTCGATTTGGTCGGATTCTTGGTCGGTCTGTGGTTGAGCTCACGGGTGATTTTACTCCTGATATTGATGCACTGAATCAGGCCGATATAATTATTACAACACCGGAAAAATGGGATGGCATTTCCCGCAATTGGAGAAACCGAAATTATGTAGGGAAAGTTGGCCTTGTAATTCTTGATGAAATTCATCTTCTTGGCCAAGAGCGAGGTGCTATTCTTGAAGTCATTGTCTCTCGGATGCGAATGGTTTCCGAATCAGTTCGTTTCATTGGACTTTCTACGGCTCTTGCGAATTCAATTGAAATTGCAAATTGGCTCAACGTTCATCCGATTCGTGGATTGTTCAACTTTAAACCCTCTGTGAGACCGGTCCCAATGACTGTCCACGTGCAAGGATTCCCGGGTAAACATTACTGCCCACGAATGGCGACGATGAACAAACCGTGTTTGCAAGCAATTAAGGATTACTCACCGGAAAAACCAGTTATTGTTTTTGTTTCGTCTCGTCGTCAGACTCGACTAACTGCTTTTGATATTATCACGTATGCGAGTCAGGAAAATTTCCTCTCCAACTCCCCGTGGTTGAAGCTGGATCCAGTCTCGGATCCTCCGATTGAAACCATTATTGATCAAATCGAAAACGAAGCGTTGAAACATTCTATTGCATTTGGTGTTGGGATTCATCATGCCGGTCTTCGACAAGCTGATCGGGAGATTGTTGAAAAATTGTTCCAGAACCAGAAAATTCAAATTCTTGTTGCCACAAGTACACTTTCGGTTGGTATCAATATGCCGGCGCATTTAGTGATTGTGAAAGGCACGGAATACTTTGACCCAAAGAAGAAGAAGTATGTGGATATGCCCGTGACAGATGTATTGCAAATGATGGGACGTGCGGGTCGTCCGCAGTATGATTCAACAGCAACATCAGTTGTAATGGTTCATGAACCGAAAAAGAATTTCTATAGGAAATTCCTCTATTCACCGTTTCCACTAGAATCCTCACTTCACCTCCAACTAACGGATCACTTGAACGCGGAGATCGCGAATGGTTCCATTCGCGATCTCCCAGACGCTCTCGACTTTATTGCGTGGACATATTTTTTCCGACGACTTACTGTTAACCCGGACTATTACATATCGGAGTCGTCCGCCGATACAGTTGAAGATGTCGACAGAATTGGATCGTATGTGAAGTCCCTTGTTATGAAGTCAGTCACTGATTTGGAAAAAAGTTTTTGCGTCAAACTCGATACTGGTATGGTGTCACTTGGAGAGAAAGTCCGATTCACTCCTACACGGGTTGGGCAAATCGCGTCTATGTACTATTTGCGTCATTCAACAGTGTCACACTTGTACAAGAAACTTGTGACTACATGCAGTTCAGTTGGATTGTCCATGATGGAGTTGGCTAAAATTCTTGCCGACTCGGATGAGTATGAAGAGTTCCCAATGCGACATAAAGATGACGAATACAACACCAGGTTAGCTTCCGACTTACCCATGAAGGTGACTGGGAATATGGAGTCTCCTCATATGAAGGCGCTGTTGGTTCAACTGATGCATATGTTTCATGTTGAACCGCCGATCCAAGATTACTTTACCGACCTCAAATCTTTCCTGGATCAATCTGTGCGAATCATCCAGGGTATGATTGAGATCATCATGATAAGTCCAAAGCGCGAGAGCGCGCTTAGGACTGTTATGAACCTCCTCCTACTCAACCAGTGTTTAGCGGTAGGAACTCATCCATGGGCAGATTTGGTCGAGGCGATGGTCTCCAAACAACACGCAAAGATTGTCAAGGGCAATGAAATTGAAGATGTATGTGATCTTGTTGAATATGTTAATAGGAGGAACGATTCCTCGAAACCGTTGCCTAAACCGGTAATGAATCTTGCAAAAGCAATGCCTTGTGTGAATTTTGGTTGCCAATTTGAACCCAACAATGATTGGCTCAAGATCCAAATCGAACACGTGAATCGACCCGACGAAAACGCTGTCATTCCCCTGTCTATGCTCGACTCCAAAGCAAGTGGCGGAAAGCGCCGAAAAGTTGCTTGGTGGATTGTGGTTGGTGATGAGCTCTGTGGCTCAGTTATTTCTGTTAGAAGAATTTCTCTTTCTGATCGTCCAAGAACGATCACTGTGAAACTCGACCAATACAGAACCCCTTCCCTAACAGTTTATCTTGTCAGTGACTGTTACCTTGGACTCGACCAAGAACATTCCCTAGAAGTCATCTAGTAGAACAGAGAAAAACATCATCCCCTCTTTTACTGTATAGCCTCCCTATCCCGCATATCCTAGCTACAATGTACTGGTTGACAGGACTCGTTGCAGTCTCAGCATCGCTGACTGTTATTGCGGGTGGAATATTCCCGTTCCGCGACGAATTTCTCCGATGTTGCGCAAAACGTAAAAAAGTTTCATATATGACAGAATTAGATATGTTGTGAAGTAGCGCCCTATGAAAAACTGACTGAGTCCAAGAAGTACTGTAAGTGATGTATGAGGGATCAGGGACACTATATGACTACTCTTGACTACTCCAGACAGAATCTAGCAAATCGCGTTCGGCATTCTCCAGACTAAACGAATGGGAAAGTACTTGTACGTTTTCCCTCTCTGTTTCCAGTGTCTTTGCTATATCGATTTGTGGACCACCGGGTGCCATTGGGTTACCCATCATACCACCCGATGCCATCATCATCATCTCACTGTTTCCGCTATCTCCCTCTGTCTCCGAGTCAGTGCCCCCCATCAAGTAGTTCCACAATTGAAGCAATCCACCACTGCTAATCATGATGAAAAAGTACCAAGAAAGAGATGAGACGTAACTTGTGTCGAGGGCGGCCACATCCACACCTCTCTGCAACATTCCCTTTATTTTAAACGTTAATGGAAACGGGGTCTTTGCCACGAGGAATCCCGAAAACAAATGCGATACCCAGTAACCCAACGTTCCATGAACTCCTAGAAACATAAACTGGTTCTTAACCATCCCTAGAGCTGTCGACGGATCCTGATTCTGTTGCATCATTTTCTCCATCGCCGATAATTGCTGCGGAGGGTCCGTCAACAACAATCCCTTCTTCTTGTCGGCCTTGCTCAAATACATGGCTTTCTTGTGACTAAACGATTGCGAGGACAAGATATCCATATTGCCCTTGAAATTGTTCACTCGAGAAAAAAGAGAGAAAAATTTAACTTCACCGAGTTCTGGTGGTTTTGATCCACCAGCTTTTGTCCCGGTTCCAAAAATTCGCGTCAAATTACTCCGCAATATCGACGTCAAAACAACCACAAGAAAGATTGGAAGCAAGACATAATCGCGAATCGCTGAATCCAAATGAATCCACGAAGAGGGTGAACTTGAGCTCATGGTTTCTAGGAGATTGGATTGTGGGGAAATGTCAGATGAAAAGATACTCTATCATTTGACTATTAAAAGGGAACTGAGATCATTGACAAGTTTTTGCACTCGTCGTCTTTCTTGATTCTCTAAACGTTTTTCAATCGCGGAAAATTCGTCTACTGTATTGAACCCTTCGAGCGATCGAGGATGTCGATAGGACGACCCCGATCGCACGGGAGCCGACTTGGACGCATGAAGCCCTAAAAGGGTCGAGCTGGACTTGAATGGTACGACATTATTTTTGTCTTTTGTGCTGGATCGAATAGGAGAATGGATTCGAATCTCGGAAGTGGTAAAACCAGATTCCACAAATGAACGCGAAACAATACGATACTCGGAACGACTGAGTGCAGTAAGTCCTTGCTTTCCTTTTTCCAACTCTGCCTTCTCCTTATCAGTGAGCTCAGTATATCGAACATACGCTTCCAAATCGGCCTTATTCCATTGCTCAGTTATTGCCGCCTCTGCCATGAGCTGCTCCTGAGTCAATTGAGGGCGTGGTGACGGTTTTTGTTGGGTCCGAGGGGTCTGGACTTCGGCCGCTGTTTTGGATGCCACTTCAACCGATCGAGCGCGAGTACTGTGTCGGGTTTCCGGTGCCTCATAAGAGGACAGAGGCGTTACTGGAGTCTTTGGCTTTGCAACAGATACGCGCTTCTTCGGGGCGGCTTTCTTCAATCTCGGATCAACGTACCCACGAACAGCTTTACGGGAAGTTTTCGCCGCATCAATATCCTCTTCTTCATCCTCGTCTTCTTCCTCATCCTCTTCTTCCTCATCTAGTTCAGAATCCTCGGAATCCGTATCCTCATCCTCATCGTCATCGATATTATATGAAACCTCTGAATCGCTTTCACTTTCCTCCCAAGTTCTGTGATCCTTGGAACCCCAGAAAACTTCGTCGATTTGGGCTTCCTCGTTAGAAATCTGGTGCAGCCGTTTACCTAGAGTATGGACCGAAATATTAGAGTATCTTACATACCTGCTGTTACACGGGGTTGCCTCTCTAAAATATTCAGAATGACCTCCTGCTCGCTACCAGAGGATGACTCATAATCACTACTCTCCTCTTCGGATTCTTCGGATGCAACTTCTGATCGCTTTCGACGCATGGATGTGTACTAAGAAATGAAATCTTTTTGAAGCAGAGTAAGCAGAAAAATTCTGAGTGTAAATACATGCAACTGAGATTGGTCATAAACGGAAACGTGAACTGGTCTTTCAATTGTACTACTTTGGCGCGGGAACGCGCGCCCAACCCATTCGCTAAAGATTCGACTCGATCATAACCGATATCTAACACCTTGTAATATCACATTGAACCACGAACATCCCGGTAATTTGATGCTCCCAAACTGATCTGGCAAACCTTGTCGCGATGTATGGAATGTTGGAATCAGGAAAGTCCCTTTCTATTTTCTATCTGGCACTATCGGGCATGGATATATTTGGCGGGAAATAATTCCCCGCTGATCCTCTCTCGATTTTTTTTGTGTAGACAATATCATTTTGAGATGTTGATCAATTCATATCGTAACTATGTTTTTCCTAGAAACTAATCGTTTCATATGCAAGTCAACTATCGGGAACTTGTCGAAGCGTTGCTGCGCGAAACTCGTTCAGCTCCTCAAGCTAAAATACATAGAACGGTTGATTATATTCAACTGGTTAAACTCTTAAACTCCGTCCCCGAGTCGCAATTACTTGTGGTGACATTCGATTCACAGGAAGTGTCGGTTGAATCAAGTACTGATAATTATCGAGGTGTCGCTCGACTTGATTCAGTGGATATGCCTCTTGTGGTTCCATATTTGGAGAGCTATTTCTCGTGGTTTGGTAATGCATGCAGTGTCTACGTCTTGGGGGACTCGGTCGCGGTCTTCCATATGAACGATTCGTTCTCGGTCACTCATATTTTGAGAACAACGCTTCACGATATATCGATTCCGGCGAGGTTTTTTGCAGGTGCTGTGTCTCGATTGGACCCACAAGGGATGCTCCGCGCCATGTTTACAGTCAATGCATACGCCAGCGACTGTCTGTCTTTGAACGCCGTCCTTGCGATCCTAAAGCATGTAGATCCCGCATCTGTGCTCATGATTCGTCGGGTCAATCGTCTTGGTTTTGATGGTGCAAAGAGCATGAATTGCTACTTTTCCAAATACGGTCGCGTAATCCGTATCTTTATGTTACCACTGAAATCTCGCAAGAAGAATATTTCTCTCCCACCCAAAACGGGGTTCCTCGTTATGGGTTCACCATGTGAATGCGCGCGTATTTTGGCGTATGGGGAAGAGCACTTGGTCCTACCGGGCGTATCGGTGTCGGTAGGCACTTTTACTCATCGCGGTCTCTTAGGTGAAGGAAATATTTATGATACATTATAGGATACCAAGTAAACTCTTATTATGCGAGTGAAAAGGTTATCTCGATTTTTCTCGATACTATATCACTTGATCTCGAACTCTAATATCTTCTATCTCTTCGACCACCTGATCGGCTTCGACTGTAGCTTCTGCGTCTTTCATCTCTACGAGAATAACCGCTTTCACGATATCCTCGTCCACTTCGCCTGTCGTCGTAACGATCGTCGTTCCTTCGGCCAAACCTTCTCATAGTACCGGGACTCTTGCGATTCTGCTGAGCAATTACCACTTCAACTCTGCTTCCATCAATCTCGGTTTGGTCAACCGCTTTACGAGCTGCGTTCGCATCATCACCGTTCGCGAATTGTACGAAACCGAACCCTCGTGGTCTGCGCGAGTGGTAATCCAAGGGCAGGTATACGTCCACCACTTCACCGAACTCGGTAAATACCTTTCTCAACTCATCAACAGTCGTCTTATAGTTCAGATGACGAACCAGAACACTTGCGGACTCACCCCTGTCGTCGCGGCGGGACCTCCTGTCACCACGGTCTTCACGACGGTCATCATAGCGATCTCCGCGTCTATCGTGGTATCGTTCCTCACTTCTCCTATCGACAGGAGAGCGAGATCTCGAATGGGATCTCACAGGACTCCTACTTACACTTCTGCTTCTCCCGCGCTCCTCTTTTCTGTAACTTGGACTTCGGCTTCTACTTCGACTCATGTATTATTCTAAATCGAGAATAAATGTTGCGATAGCTTTGATACAATTTGCTGAAATTATAAATTTTTCTTGCGAACCAAATTTTGTACTGTCGATAACATTCACAAGAGTCACAAGTAATATAAAACCTTTTGGAAAAATGAATTGATAGATCTACTAAGCCTCCCATTCCTATCGCATACCGGCTCCGACTGATCCTCCGATACATGCAGTGGCCGGGAAAACATAGGGGTCGTTTGATGCTTCAATTACGTCAGGTCGCCGTCGGACATCATATGTGAGCAGTCTGCGAATGAATTCCTCAGCCTGCTTTGATATTCTGCTGGGGAACTGAATTTCCGCATTTGGGTTAAAAATGGTCGATGCCGTTCTTAGGATATGTTCCTGTGACTGGCCATCGCCGAATGGTTTCTTGGCGAACAACAATTCATAGAAAACTACCCCAATACTCCATACATCGACCTTGTTTGACACTTTCAGGGAACCGGTAGATCCGGTCGCATTGCTGACCGTAGTCGAACCGAGTTGCCCAATCCCGTTAAAACATTCAGGAGGAAGGTAATAGTACGTTCCCGCCCCTTGTGATGTTAGTTCGATTGTATCATGTCCGTTTGTGACTGAATGGTCAACAGTCTTTGACAATCCAAAGTCGGCAATCTTGACCTGCCCTTTGTTGTACAAAATATTACCCGGCTTTATGTCATAATGAATCACTTTGTTTGGTGGAGTGTTCAAGTATCTCAAAGCGGACAAAACCTGAATAATCACCCCTCTCGCCTCCTTCTCGGGCATCGGTCCATGAGCCTTCAAATGAGTGTCCAGATCCACTCCTTCACAGTACTCCATTGCGACTCCAAATGACATCACATCAATTGGGAAACAGTCTAGTAACCTCACTATTCGTCGATGCTTCAATCGTTTATGGATGTTGTATTCCTGTGTTGTATGGCGGACATAATTCTGTCTCGCAGCTTCTCCCATATCCTTTCGAATCTCGTGAATCTTTATCGCCACAAAACAATGATTAAACAAATCGTACGCTTTATATACTTCTGAAAATCCTCCCTTGCCCAACATGTTGAGTAATTGATACCGTTCCATACTCTCCAATCTCGGATATGCGTTGAAGGTGGAGTCTTCCTGAGCGCGATACGTTTTGAGTTGTTTCATATACGCAATTCGTTCAGCATGTAACTTTCTCTGTCTCTCCTTGATTTGTTCCTCTGTTCTCTTCAGTATTCCTTCGGCGATCGCAATTGACTCTTTTGTATCGTTAAGCAAATGTTCAACTTCTGCAGCATCCACAACCCGAGTGGGATGAGATTGGTCGCCAAAGGGAATCATTGCCAAGGACGATGAGGAGGCAATTAGACTCACTGAACCACTTCCACTGTTTGAATTCCCTGAAGAGAGATTTGTGGATCGTCTCATTTTCCTAGACGCAATTTTTTCACGTTCAATGTCTGCTCGATCAATCTCCAACTGCTGTAGAGCCGCTCCTATCGCTTCTTCCTCCGATCCGCCTTCCCAATACCCACCTCTGGATGTTTGGTTTATCACACCTGGAGGACCGTTCCCAACCATTACAGGAGTGTTTACAAACCGACCTAATCGCTCTTGATCTGAAATAAGTTTCCTTCGCATATCCAAAAATTCTCGCCTTGCTTGATCAATGAGGAGCTGAGTAATTGTCTTACCAGCTCGTGTCAGTTTTGAGTTAAACTCCTCCGCTTGCTTGTGCCACATTTCCCTGCTCAATTGAAGCTCGTCTTGACTTTGACACAATCGCTGCTCCAGGTCCAAACATTCACCCCGGAGTCTAAGGAACTCGTCCGGATCAATCGCTGTAACTCGAGAAAGTTGATTTGATGGGTTCGTGTTCTCTTTATATGGGGTCTCCACTGGATACTCATCATCTAGTGCAACATTGAGCTGCATTATGGACGCCTCTATGGCGTTCTTAGTCGATGGTGGTTGGGACGTGGGGATCGCTTGAGGCATTTGTGAATCCGAGGAGAGAGATACTGAATCTGCATGACAAGGTGAACCCTCTGGTGACTTGGAATTCTTGAGGAATGTCATCACTGAAGGATACGCTGGATTCACTGGTTCAAGTGCTTTCGCCCTCTTGTTGTACCCCGGCTTCTAGAAGTTGGAAAATGATTATTGTGAAATGAGTAGTGAAGCATACCGCAATCGGTGTAACAACCTTCCTTTTCTTCACCCCATTCACGTGTTGATCATGCATGTGGTCATTCCGCCAACCACAGCTCTGTGAGCCCTGCGTTAGCTCATCGATTGCATGCGATGCGAGGAGCCCAGGTTCGGTGCTCAACAGACGCACCGTGTGGGAATTCTCATCAATGGGTCCCTACCAATCAGTCCGTCTGGGGTGTATTTGTAGTATATACATACGTTTGTCTCTGTCATGACCAGAATGCACAACCAGGAATTTTTCGGAATCTGAAAATGGTGAACGATACACAGTCATTTAATCAATACAAGGACAAAGCTCACAACATCTCCACCGATTCGATCCAACGGATCATCGGTTCGGAGTCCTATCAACCAAAACTTGTTCAGAACTGGGTCGATTCTATCGGTCAGGATATCGTAAACAAATTGCGAGTATGAGAAATTTGCGCCCTGCATGTCAAAGCATGTTCTAGGATTTGTCGTCAGATTTCAAATTCATTGTATCTGTAACAATTGTTGAGAAGAAGGGAGGGTATGTGTTGTATTCGATTCGTATATATCTCCGCAGTCTTGTTCAATCTTCGACCTGCTTTTGGGACGCCTCAGCAGATTGTCACGTTACAGTTAGGTGGGAGAACCAGCATCTCCATTGTGTAGTAGTGCTGTACGCAATTGCATTGTGAGGCGGTATCGATCATGAGTAACACTGTCGATGAGTGCCGCCGCAAGCTCAAGTGGAAATTATTCATATATAAGACAAGGTTCCTTGCTCCATTTTTTTACAGTATCCCCCGTCCCTCGACACAATTTCACAAATCCACTAAACTGCACATTATTTAGCCAACAGAGGTTCAGAATCTGAACCGCTCATTCGGCGCTGTTTATAGCTAGACATATAAAACCCGACAGCGACACCTACCAAACCGGACAAGAGAACCTGCCCGAACGTACTCAATCCGCTTGATGTGGCAGTCTCTGACATAGAAGCGCCAGCAGCAGGTTCCATTATCCACTGCTTGGACTCAAAATCAAATTTTCCGGGCACTTGGTAGTTGAAATCCGCCTTGTACATATCTCTGGGAAGTGAGTTTGTGTCCTTGATATCCTTCAGCTCATTGGTTTCGGATCCACCGTTCCATGCTTGTACCCAAATGGGATGGACATCTGGACTCTGGCCAATCATCCGCGAGTACCAGTCAGGATATCCATAGGATTTTCCAATGATTGGTTCCGGGACTCCTACTCGTGTGTAGTAGCCATCATTGTACTTAACAATCAATTTGTCTGCAAGACTCCACCACATATCAACAACCTTCTTTTGAGTCATCTTTTGCCAAGACTCATCGCCGCTCCCAGCGGCGATGTCTTGGTCAATCATGTCCTGAAGTTTTTGCTGAAGAGGGAAGACTTCCTCAGTAGAAGAGTTACGCCAGTTCATGTTCATCCAGTTGGAGACAAAGTCGAAAGCCCAGAAAGCTGAGGAACGATCAAATTCCCACAATGAGCCGACCTGGTACGATTCGTCGAGTCCGTCCACTGACTTGACTTTCGCCAACAATGGAACGTAAACACTTGTCATTGGTTGGTCAGATGCGAACCACGCAATCGAGTCGTCGGAGTTCTTCTTTGACTGTCCAACGACTGAGTAAGATGTTCGCGGGATCGAGATTGCTCGAGGAAACTGTGCGAAAGATTTTCCATTGCCCCCCTCAAGTCTATACGGGTTACCAAAAGGACCCGCAAGAATTCCTTCGCGCATATCAAATTCCGAGTCTTGGAAGTAATCGCCAAAGATACGGAAGAGGTCACGATGAGAGACAGGAGAGTCTGGCTTCACACTGAAGGGGTATACCGTATTGTCGACATCCACGGGGAGGTTGAGACTTGGGGCGACCAAGTCGAGAACACGCCATGTGCGAAGAGAAGTGTATAATGGAATAGGAAGTTCGGCTGGTTTTCTTTGGAAACTAACTGTGTCGATCCCAAACGTCTTGGTGAAGTGAAGAGGCTCTGAATCTGAGCCTTCCCACAATCCTGCAGCACGAGCAGCTTCACGAACATTACGATTGAATCGGTACTCATCATTAGGTTCAGCTGGCAAATCACCTATAATGAATGCATTTGCAAGGACAACCAAATGACCCTTTGGAACCTTTTGTGCTGCCCAGGTCGACTTGGTGATCCCCGGAACTCCTCCAGTTACATGGAATACCCAAGCTTCACCAGTAGAGTCTGCAAAAACAGCTGCTTCACCTGCATCATCAAAACCTGGCTTACCATCCGCTTCGGTTCCTGGAGTGATTTCATTCTTCATAGCCAAGAATCCATACTCTTCAGAAAGTGCACCAAGTGTATCAACTGCACAACGAGCAGTGGAACAACGCTCTGCTGCCAACCTCAAGAGCTCAGTGATATCCAAAAGCGCATTTGGGTCACCAACGAGTTTGGTTCCACAAGAACTCTCTCCGATCGAGAGTCCAGCTTCGTTCATAAGTGGAAGCGTAGATTCCCAGTAACCAAACGTCTTCATGGAGGGCTGGTCAATGTCACCGATTGGGACAAATTCAGGGAAATCCGGATACTTTTCGGGATTGTAAAGCTCGGATCTACCGGGCGCAATGAAGCGAGGATACGCCCCGAAATTGGCATATACGGGGCGGCGCGAAGTAACATTCCCAGTGTAATCCTTCGACGAAATGTAAGTGACACGATTGTCACATTGTGCACAATCGACATTCATACCTGCCATAGCACTGCCATCGACAGTTGAATCACCATCAACTGCGATAGCTGTACAGCCAACATCGGCGATAATTCCCTTCTGAGGATTATAGTTTTCCGGGAACGGTTTGCTTCCCATGGATTCGTGGGCGAGGGCATAAATCGGTATTAAGAACTTCATCTGAAACTGGAAATTTTCGGAATGTCTGTGGAGGTGAATTCCGCTGAGGACCTCTTCAATTTACTTGCCGGGGATGATGAAGAGGTACCTTCAACTCTCATCAGAAACCCGAATAATAAGCGCAAGTCACACAGAGATGCTGAAGTTGATTCAAAACATATGCAAAGACTTAATAAAGTTGAGGATTGGATGAAACAAGATGATGCGATCACATCGGACCCGCGTGAATATTTCTCCTTTGGCATGTCCCTGTATGAGACGTTGCTCACCTCGACTGCTGATGATTTGTCCATTCCAATCGTGCAGAAAGTTACCAAGCTCATGTTACTATGGCTAAAATTGTCTAAATCATGTCGGCTTCTGGAACCGCAAATCCAAGTCGAAGATATACTTGAATCTTTTCGTCAGCTTTGTAGCACCAAGAAACTTCCCGGTCCTATTTTGGATGTTGGTGTTCGCGTTCTGACTGCTCTTATCAGCTGCTCTCCGGATCGACTCATGAAATCTCCAACTCTCGTTTCTGAATTCAATCATTTCATCGCTCGATGGGCCAAAGGGTCACTAAAAGTGAACCCCGATAAGGTGCTTTCACCACTCCCGAGTGAGTTCCTCTCTTGCCTCACATTCGTCCCGTCTCAGCGACATTTCGTGAACACACATATTGTAGAATTCCTAATCAAGATCCTCAAGAAATCCAACACAATACAGGTCGATCTCGACTCCTTCATTGAGAGTTCTTCGACCAATCAAACCGAGACCGATGTGCTTCGTTTATGTGCAGCCTACTTGCGTTCGGTCCAGTCGTTGCCATCACCAGCTGTCATATGGCTCAACACGATTGTCTCTCGTGATCCAAAACAGTCTGGAGTTAGCACAAAAAATATCCAGCTAGCCAACCAAATCCTCCGGGATCTAGATAGTAAGAAATAGATGTGAAGCAATATTATCACCATTTTCCATAACATTATTTCCCCAGTTCTGACACGACTGCATCGTTGGTGTCGTCGTTGGACCTCCTCCTCCGTTTTCCGTCGTTCTTTTTACTCGTCATCATCGTGTTCAGAAATTGATTACAAAATGTCGAGTTCTCGTGGCAATCCGTCTACCCGGTTTAAGTACATTCTTCCGCGGTACTATGCGGACGTAAACGACCATAAACCCCAAGAGTACTGGGATTACGAGAATGTATCAGTATCGTGGGGAAGTCAGGAGAAGTACGAGATAGTGAGAAAAATAGGACGTGGAAAGTACTCTGAAGTGTTTGAAGGTGTTGTTGTTGGATCAATGGATAAATGTGTAATAAAGGTCCTTAAACCTGTCAAGAAGAAGAAGATTAAACGTGAGATTAAAATTTTACAAAACCTCACAAATGGACCTAATGTTATTAAACTTCTTGATATTGTTCGTGATCCAGTTTCTCGAACTCCAGCTCTTGTTTTTGAGCATGTCAACAACACTGATTTCAAAACGCTCTATCCGACTCTCACAGACATGGATATTCGGTATTATATGCGAGAGCTATTGGTGGCGTTGGATTATTGTCATTCCCAGGGTATTATGCATCGTGACGTTAAGCCTCATAATGTAATGATTGATCATGAGAAGAAATCGCTTCGATTGATTGATTGGGGTTTAGCTGAATTCTACCATTCTGGACGCGAATACAATGTCCGTGTTGCCAGTCGTTACTACAAAGGTCCTGAACTTCTCGTGGATCTCCAAACCTACGATTATGCACTCGATATGTGGAGTCTCGGATGTATGCTTGCGGGGATGGTTTTTCGGAAAGAACCCTTCTTTCACGGACACGATAATTACGATCAATTGGTCAAAATAACCAAAGTTCTTGGCACTGATGAATTGTTTGCCTATTTGTCGAAATACGGATTGGAGCTCGATCCTCATTTCGACGATGTGATTGGCCGACAACCGCGACGACCATGGACAAAGTTTATCACACCGGATAACCAGCATTTGATAACAGAAGAAGTCATTGACTTTATTGACAAATTACTGCGGTACGATCACGCAGAACGAATCTTACCGAAAGAAGCGTTTAGTCATCCGTACTTTGCACCTCTTCCCCCGCGACAAGAAAGCTAGTGTAATCAATATTAACGAAAAAAAGTTTGGGGAGGCTTTTTCGGGACCTCTTTTTTTTCCTAGAACATGTCTTTACAAGTCAAACCACTGGAGGATTTACAGTTCCTCCTCTCTCACCACACGGGATCATTGACGACTACAGGACCAGTGAAAAAAATCCGTGTCCATGCAAATGGAAAAATATTTGCTGTTTCTTTTTTTCACCAAGACACAAAAATATATTTATTTTCTGAACCTATTGGAAATGCATGCGAAATCATGGAAATTTTAAATATTGGTTCAAAATGCGATTTTTGTTTCAGTCCAAATTCTCTCCTGCTAGCCGTTGTGTCGTCCCGAGGAGATGCATTAATGTATGATGTGAGTCAGATTCCGGCGACTAGATCGACCATTCAACTTCATCGATTTGTATCACCAAATTTTTCCGCTGTTGAGTTCTCCAAAGACTCTTCAATGATCTCAATTGTGTCCGATGTGGAACTCATAATTGTTGAAAAACGCGAGAAATGGAAACAGACGAAACCTGTTTTGGAGTTCTCCAATACCTCAGATTTCGTCCCTGCTATCGCCATTCATCCAGAGAACTGTGCCGTGGCCATTTCTTCAACAAGTCAGAGAGCGGTCCTTGTAGTAGGAGTCCCTGGTTACCGTCCAAACGTTCAACAGAACTTACGCGCACGACCTGTGGAGGAAGGAGGAAGTCCATTAGGGTCACCCACAGGTGGAGCGGCGCATTTGAACCCAAATATCTTGAACGTGATTCCACTCGCCAACGGAGCCCGCGGAGTTCCAATTGCATGCGTTTGGTCACCATATGGAGAAATTCTTGCAATCGCCACAAGCGATAATTTTCTGACTATTTGGAATATATCAACAAGTGCTCTGGAAACTTTTGCACTTGATGAGGGAACAGTCATCCGTGACATTTTTTTCCTCTCAGATTCCTTGCTTGTCGTCAGTACAAGCGATGAGTCCAAAATTATATGCGTGAATGTGGATGACGGAGTGATGTTTGACACACAAGGCGCGCCGGCTGAAGCTCCCGGAAAAACCTTCTGTGGAGGATCATTGAGCAACAGAATCATGTACAAGCCTCGAAACAATCGCCTCGTTTCGAGATTTCAATTAACAGTATAATATCCTGCGAATTTTTTTTTGAATTATATATTACAGTACTACTGGCTTCCGCGTCTCGTGCGGCGAAGCTGCATTTGTTGGTCCTCAGATATGGGAACAATCACTGGCTGAATGATAGGGGTAGTAAGCGGTGTTGTGTGCGTCATAAGTACAGCCGTGGGGTTGGTGGAGGAAACCGACCGCTTATTAGCAGCCATCCGCTGCGCAGCCATTTGTCGGACGAATTCGACATCGGAAATTTCAAGAGTGGCCTCTGTCGGCTTTTTGAGGAGCAGAATATCCATCAACTAGGGAAGGGTCAGAGAGAAGAGGAGAAATACAAGGTGATTTATGCTGAATATTCTGATTATGCACTAGCGCGATATAACAATTCTTTTTTTAACAGTTCGAAGAGCTGATGGTGGTTCAGGGCGTTTTTCTGGCGTCGCGTTTCCTGACGAGCAGGATGACGGAGCGGAACCCTTGTTCTGTGGAGGAGTGACTGGGTTTTGCCCAAAAAGAGGATCTCCTTTAAATACTTTATTGTGCCTTCGATGCCTTTGACGCTTTCCCCACACAAGTCGACGAAGTCCCCGCAAACAAAGAATGAAAACTCGTACCAAAAATAGCAACCAAACGATAAGAAGGAACCGGTCCAGAAGGGACGAACCGATTCTACCTGCACTTGACGGATATCTCTTTTCGAAATCCCGGACAAGTGGATCAATTACTTGTGCCGATTGACGATTGAGCTCATCATATCCGCGTCGCACAGATTCATGAACAGCCAAAACCACCGGATACAAGACGGAATTGAAGACCGATCTCGTGCTGACCACCAAACCTGAAACGCGTCCCATGAATGTCCCCACGACATTCTGATACTGTTCAGGAAGTACCTCGACCGAAGTTTGAATCATAAATGATCCGAAATCCTTCGCGAACGTTATCGTGGAGCCTAACATATCCAGGAACTGATCAGACGAGACGATGGATTCACTCTAAGGGAGGTTGAACAGGAATATTCTATCGACATACTTGTCCTCCATTCGCGATGTTTAAAACTCCCAGAAGTATCACAAAATTCATTTTTACATTCAACTGTAAATACAATCCATGAATACAATCTCTATCGATCTGATCCAATAACATAATCTAAGAAACTAGAGAGCAACCCATGTCCCGACGGATTCGTTGAGCTGCAGTGTTCAAGGAATTTGTGCCGTAGATACTTCGTGAAAGGATTCGCAGCTATCGCATTGCGAGGTCGCGAAAGGCTTAAGGATATTTCATGACCGCCTGATCTGACTAATACTATAGAGAGGGCATCAATCGAACGAGAGCTGTGAGTAACAACCCACCCGTTCTTTAGATTTCGATTTTCCCCAATCTCATCATGCACGGACGTCAAAACAACATAATCTAGAGCGGCTTGGCGACATCTAAACAGTTCATCCGTTACAGATTCGTTCTCTGTTTGGGGTAGATTCTGGATTGATTGGGATTCTTCGAGACCGCCGTCGAGCTCGACTATGAGTTCGTATTTTTTATCTACTAGAGTTCTCAAAAGTGGGTGTAGCTTCACCATGGGCCTACCTACGGTGCTTAACACGAGAGTCGCGATAAAGACGTTATCAACAGCGCGATGAAGACTCGGTAGGAGCTCGATTACTGCTGCGATGCCGTCTTCGGTACATCGGATCTGAAACAGATATTTCGATTCTCGCAAGGAACTCAGAAGTGACTTATGAGAATGAAAAGTTTCGAGGTCGGCGTGAATGCTTTGCGTTAGTCGCTTCATGGATAATTGGGAAACGTCCGACACTATCGTCCGATCTCCCCACGTTCTTAGTTTGTCTCTCGTCGGGACGCCCTGACGGCATGACAAAAACTGTGCAACATCTGGCCCCCACTGATTGTTGGTCAATAAGTGAATGATTGTTATGGCCTTGTCAACACTATCAAGGAGGGCCATACGCGCCTCGCGGGCCTGTCCGAGAAACGCAACAGAAGGTTGTGCGAGGGCTTCCGCTTCTTGGAAAGAGTTCTGCTGAAACGCACAATAACGCTCAATGTCATGCGTAGTTCCACCATTGGAGTCGTTCCGAACGGTTACGGGAATAGAGTCGATGAAACGGATGATTCTCTCGACGTCTGATTTCTCGACCTACAAATTAAATTGAAGAAATTATTCTCTTAGGACATACAGAAGCCTCTATCGTCATTGAAAGAATGCAATTAACGAACCCTAAGATCTTTGTGTGAGTGGATACAGTTTAAGATATGAAACGATCTGTTTAGAGTTCCAGTGGTTTAGATACCCTGAAACTTGAGTAAATCATGTGAAATACAAACGGTTTCAGATTTTTTTTTATTGGGTCGCTCGTTCGATAGAATGTCAACAAACGATTTGGATGTTCTCACCCCTGAGCTGATCGAACTTCTTGCGTCTTTGCTTGTCCGATCGGGTTCACAGGAGACTGAGACATCGATTGATAGTCGACAGTCCTACATGAAATCGACTGAAAAGGTATCAAGAGACATGTCTCCGTCTTTAATTCCGGAGACATGTGAGTATGGTGACTTATCGTCAGTAAATGATTTCGTACAGGTCAATACTCCACCCATGTCGGGCAACCCGCTTCGTCGGCTCACCGCGACCGCATCGTCGACTCGTGCATCGGAGTATATGTCTTCATCCTACAGTGGAGTTGGGCAAATGTATAACGCCTCAACAACGCTTATGATTAAGAATATCCCGAACAGAGTTACACGTGAGGACCTGTTGGATCGTATCCAGTCGGTTATGCCTGTTGGTTCGTTTGATTTCCTATACATGCCGATCGATTTCAATAATCGCTTGAACTTTGGCTATGCGTTTCTAAATTTGTCTAACGAAATGTACATTGATCTATTCACATTGTCGTTTAACAAGAAACGCATCTTTGACCATATTGCCAGTACCTCTGCTAAACTGATTGAGGTTGTTGTTGCTCGAGTTCAGGGATTCAATGCAAATGTGAATCGGTTGATTTCATCACCTGTTCTCTTTAACGCTGATGATGGTTCCCTTCCATTGATTTTCAATGGTGAAGTTGAGATCCCCTTTCGTCATTTGATGAATCTCAATCGGCAAATGATCCAGCAATTTCAAACAAAACCGTCCATCGATGATCTCATCAACGTAATATTGTTTAATAAGGACGATACTAGCGAAACTTTGGTTGACAAGACTATTGATGAGGAAACAATTGCAGCTGCAACTGCAGCCGCAAATTGGTTTGCATAATAGAACGGCCCCAAGGATATTTCGTTTCCCAAAGATTCTGTGCTTGAGAACGGTCTTTGTGGATTATCAGCATACTAGACACTAACACCGAATTTTTCACTAAGCAGTACTAATGATCTTTTTCCCTTTGTTTTCTTCCCATATATTTTCTTGCTAGAAGAAGAGTTTGGAGAATAACTATGATTAACGCTGATGAAAGCACTTTGATGTCTCCAGAAGAACTTCTCCGAATGGCAGAAGAAGCCTTGCGTATTTGTTTGAATTCCCCCTCAGAAACGTTGTGCCAAGTTGAAACCCCAACTCGTTCCGGTTCTACCGGCACCGCTGCAAAATGTTTCAAGACTACTTTGATGTTGCGAAATATTCCAAACAAGTTTACGCGCGATCAGTTGATTAAGATTATAACGCTTAAAATGGGGGGAAAAAGTGGTTGCTTTGACTTTTTCTATCTGCCGACTGATTTCCGTTCTAAGTGTAATTTTGGTTACGCATTTATCAATATGACGAGTGGTGAAAATGTGGAGAAGTTTTTCAATGTTTTCAATGGTGCGAATCTGACGAGTTTTTTGAATGGAATCGTTGCTGGTTCCTCGAATAGCAACCCAAGATACGCTAAAATATGTGAGGTTACGTTTGCACGTGTTCAAGGTCTTGAAGAGAATGTTAGACGATTAATGAACTCACCCATAATGGGTGCAGCAAACGTTCTTGGTGCTTCACAGGAAGAGATTGATGCCTCACTACCGATTTTGTTTGACCCGGTAACTGGGCAAGAGATTGCTTTCCCACGACCATCTCCTTCCGATTTACCATCCATTATGAACCCACGGGCTAGCGCTTCCCTGGCTGCCCCTCCACACAAGAAACCAACCCATAATAGCAAACGAACAAATTTCTGATTCGCCTTACGCGATGATGTACAATGGTTAGCTAGAAAGAAGAGTTGGGACAATTTCTTCTACTGTACTTATCCCGATCAGCATGATGTGACGATCGTATACTATAGATTACTCTGAGGACGCAAAACCGAATGGGTTCATACTTTGCCACCTCCAAGCGTCAGCCATGATATCGTTCATATCATGTTTAGCGACCCATCCGAGCTCCCGGTTAGCCTTTTCCGGATTACAAATAACTTTACCTAAATCTCCAGGACGGCGAGCACCTACCTTGTACGGGATAGGTTTGCCACTAGCCTTCTCAAACGCATGCACCATCTCCAACACAGAACTACCCTTTCCTGTACCCAAATTATGAACGGTTGCTCCCTGGCCTGGGGTCACCATCAAATACTCCACGGCCTTAACGTGAGCATCTGCCAAATCCTGAACGTGAATGTAATCTCGAATACCTGTACCGTCAGGGGACTCCGAGTAGTCATTACCAAACACGTTCAAAAAGGGGCGACGGCCCACACCTACTTGCTGGATATACGGCATGAGGTTGTTGGGGATGCCTTGTGGGGCTTCACCAATAAGACCAGATGGATGTGCACCAACGGGATTGAAGTATCGAAGAAGTTCAACTCTCCAAGCTGGATCAGCCTTACATACATCCTCCAAAATGATCTCCATCATACGCTTTGTTTGACCATATGGATTAGAACAACCAAGTGGGGCATCTTCCTTCAATGGCTCGTTGTTTGGCAAATACACAGTTGCTGATGACGAGAACACCAATGTCTTGATGTTTGCCGCAATCATTGATTCCAACAAACTTATAGTACCGTTTACATTGTTCTTATAATACAACAGGGGTTTCTCAACTGACTCGCCAACAGCCTTCAGAGCAGCGAAGTGAATGACGGCATCAACCGGGTATTTCTTGAAGAATGCATCCATAGCTTCACGGTCCGAGATATCGGCCTCAACGAATGGAACATCTTTCCCAGTGATCTGTCTCAGTCTGTTTAAGACTTCTTTGTCAGAATTTACAAGGTTGTCGACTATAATAACATCGAAACCAGCCTCCAAGAGCTTGATGACAGTATGACTGCCAATGTAGCCCATACCACCAGTGCACAAGATGAGTTTTTTAGATATTGGGGACATAACGCGTCTAGCGAGACCGAGGTGAATTTTTTGAACCTTGAATGTTCATTTATCATTCATATTCATGAAGGACTCCGATACGATGCCTAAAGTAGGTATAGACGGATGCTATACTGTATCAACCAATATCTCATGTTAGGCTCTCTGTAAATTACAATGCTTTTCTTTCCTATACTTGCATATGTGCTTACTTCTTTAATGACTTCCGCCCCGTGACCTTCTGTCGTTTGACGATCCGGTACCGTCGCTAAAACTTGACCCAAGGCGGTCTCTACGAGATGACCCGCCTTTTTCAAGTCTTTCAACCAGATGGAATCCGTAGGTGTACTTCTTCAATAGTGGAGCGTTTTGCATCAATACGTTTCGAACATACACAACTTCGGGGAACTCATTCGTGTTCAAATCGCAAATGGCTTTAACAACATAATTTCCGTATTTATCCTTCATGAGTGATAAGAGTGTTTCTTCGTCCTGGATGATCGTTGCGATCAATCTATGTAGGACAGTGGTCTTTTCCGAGAATTTGACACGTATCGCCTTCTCAATCACATTGGATGCAAATTTATTGCAGCAAAGACCTGATACGTCCATCACAGTTAGGACAGAAATGATGCTACGTTTTTCCGACTCATTCGAGTACTCAATGGAATGTTGTGCGACATAATTACCAAACTGATCACAGACCAAATCCGAATAACAACTAATGACAAAAGAAAGAATCGTCGAACGGTCCTCGTCAGCGCATTTCACCAACAATCGTTGTATAACGCGACAGCCATATGAATGAAGCGACAATCGCGCGATTGCTGATGATCCAGTTTCCATGATTGCACTAACAATTTCATGGAGAGCAAATTGAGGCAATGTATCTACAAATTTTTGCATTACATGGTTACCGTTCACATCCATGGATAAATCGACAATCTTGTACCGAGGGAAAGATCGGAAGAGAGAATAGTTTTGTTCAGGAGTTCCCAACTCCAGTAAACGCTGCACAACACGGCATCCATGAGTATTAGTGCTAACAACAACAGATGATGGAATAAGTTGATCAAATATCATAGTACGTTCAAATTCATCAGCCTTTACAATCATTTCCTGAACTACAATAGATCCATTCATGTCCAGCGACATACCAACAATATCAACATCGCTTGGATGACCGACTGATTGGGAGGAATTCAGATTCATCATCATGGGTGGTGGAGTTGGCAAAATAGAACTTGATGAGGAAGACGGAGCATTTGTCGAAGGCAACGAATAGTCACCACCAGCAATATCACGGAATCGCTTTAGATTCTCGGACGCTGCTAGGACCTCCTGCAGAGTATAGTAAGGAGTCTGGATTAATCCTCCACTGGCGGAGCTTCGCGTCAACATCAACGCACACAGTAAATCGATTGGAACTGATAACTGTACAACTTCAGATCCGACCATCACTGATATGGATGATGTAACTGCATCGCCCTCCGCACTGAATGAAGGTGATGCAATAAGATTACTGGGCTTGCTGTTCTCGGGCACGGGTGTTGTATTTCCAGAATTTCCCATGCTAGCAGCCACATTCAATACGTTTTCAAATTGTTCTTGAGAGAACCAGTCCAAAATGGAATCAGAATCAAAAGGAGACGACGACATGCAGATCATAGAACGCCTCGTTGGGTTTTCGTTATAGTGACGTGATAAACTAAGAAAATAAGATTCGGCAATGCATTGTCTGCATGTGATTCGTAGAAGCGTGAAAATTTCCTCCTAACGCTCAATTAATCGACTACACTAATATGATGACAAATATATCTTACTGACCTATATATGTGATGGGTTCTACATGAGATTACTGAGACATCCGACCTACAGTACTTGAGAGCCGTGAGAATGAGTGAATATGCTAAGCTAAATTCCAATTATGAGATTCTACGGGCGACGAGCGCAGAACTCAGTCCACGCAGCGTGGTAAACAGGCATCGCTCTTTCAAGTTGTTCAGTCGATCCCTCGTCTGCACTCGGGGCGAAAGGAGTGTCATAAGCATACCCGGCTTCGACTATTTCCGTGAGTTTTTGTAACTCAGTGATTGAGTTGTGAATCGCGAGCGGTTTTCCAAATATCTGCAATCGGGCCCATGGTATTCGCTGGTCGCCTCCGGACACTAATGAGATAGATGCAAGTGTTCGCTCCTGAATATTTGGAATCGCCACAAACAATTCGGTTAATTTGCTCGTTGGAACATCTACATACCATTCCACAGGTACTTCCAAGGGATTGTGAGTTCCTTCTGGAGGTGGTGGTGGAGCTTGACTTCCGTAAAACATGATTACTAGAACTTGGACAATGGGTCTTCTTCACTCTCCCTCACAAGCTTATCAAATACTATCATTATGAATTGAAGATGTACTACTATTAGGGTTGCGAGAGAGACTGTCCTCTTCCCGTTTCCATCTTGATCTCATCTCGGCGAATAAATCATACGGTTGGGAGCTGTGTTTCGTCCCGATTAGATCTATGTACTCTTGTCGCTGTTTGATCATCCCTACAAACTCTGACCACTTCATGTCAGGCGAGCTCGTTATGAGTTCCTTGTATTCATCAAGAAGCTCGACGAATCTCTCTCGGTGCTTTCGTGCTGAACGTTTGGCTGCCCGTTCCTTCTCGTCCCGGAACCTCTCTATCTCTTCCCTCATGTAATCCTCAAACACTTGGAACCTGTCCAAGTCGTCGAGTTTTATGAAGGATTCTTGAGACGCGAATCGAGTCGAAATATCTTTCCACTGATCACGACCCGGCTTGATCGAGGGAATCGCCGACTCTAAAGCCTTGTAGAAATCACGCTGCATATCGTATACCTTATCCCGGGCTTTATTACGATGACGCCGGTTGAAATCTTCAATAGTGTCCTGGAAAATATCATCCAGCTCTTCTACGTCAAGCTGACCCCAACAATCCATGCCGTGGCAAATATCCGCTACCTGCCGGAATGATATGTCCGGACTCATTTCGTTCATCATCCAATCCTCCAGGAACTCCCGAAACTTTTCGCGGGATTGCTGTTTCAATTGACGAGTGTTATCGCGCTCTTTCTTGAGCACCTAAAACAATCGATGAAAAAGGTGGGGTGGACATACGTATGTGAGGTATTCTGAGAATAATTGTCGGGTCTCACCCGTCGAAAGATGCTCTAGGCCCTTGATTTCCTAAAAAATTTCATGAATGCTGAACAGTCAACGACGTACCGATACACTAAATGTCAGATCTTCAAGCTTACAACCGCTGTGTACTCCCGCGGCCTCCATCGCGTCGAAAAATACTTTCTTCGTATCACCTATGAAGTTGAAAAGAGATGTTAAGGTTGAAAAACATACTGTCACGCGTCATGGAATTTTTTTCAGTCAACTTAAAACATCATCCCTAGTCTGATGCACCATCTCGTGAATATCATCACGTTTTCATTGGCTTGCTCGCGATCAGCAGGCTCTACTGTTGCCCACTCGTGGATCACTCCGGAAGACGTTCAGATTCGTTTCAAAAATGATATTGGTATCGTCCGTGCTGGTATGAAGTTCGGCTCTGATTGGTGTAGATTAAGTGTTAGCCCGAATGAAGCCGGGAACATAGCAGCTGGTCCGATTTGGAGTGATTTGGTACCAACGGCGATCAGTTTGAAAGATTTTACAGAGGCTTTCAATATTGTTGCAAGTGGTTCTGGTGATTGTTTTGAAACACTCGTATATTTCTCATTTAGACCACCGTGGTATACGCCCCTTCGTGACGAAGTAATCCGTGCTCGTGATTGTATTCATATTCTCATCAATCGCATTCCTATCTCGGTGGATACATCTGATGATGAAGCGGTTTATATGGGGAGTTTGATGGCTGATGCAGTATCCCGTTTACTGAGGGTGCTGTACACGGAGGATGCAGATGAAGTTGTATCGCAAGCGGTAGCCACACCACCGAGCTTCAACGAGTCTCTCAGTTTCACGAGCTTCATTAACCAGTCAGATGTTTTCAAAGCGCTTTTACCTATAGCACCTGAAGCTCCCAACGTTGATGACATTATTGACCACTTGTACCCTATCGACGCATACTATTTGCGTCAAATGAGGGAAGCGGGATACAACCACTCTCGCATGGTTCATTTCCCGGACTTCTTTGATAGTGTTTTTGTGCATATGATTGGACAAGCGGTTGATACTTCCATAGAGGCGGCGCTATTCCGATTAGCTACAAGTCAACCAATCAACTTTGGGTATCATGAGAGAATGAACCACATGCGAAAACACTACATGCTTGAAAATCCAGGAACCCTATTCCATAGACGTTCCGTTGGTTTCCAAAATAGTGTTTCACGTCAAAGAAACGCTTTCAGGCAAATTGCTGCAGGAAGCGTTCAGAGTCTCATCAATAATCACAGTCGACAACATGCAAGAGCGTGCATGCCTATGCATGAGGAAGAATTCAGGGCCATGGAATCCAAATTCCCCTGGCAAGGTGATGAAAGAGACGAATCCACTTTGACTATCTATATGTACGATTTGATGAACAAACCGGACGATCTGCTTCGCTTTTACGAATGTATTTTGAGTGCGATTTCAAGTGGAATTATTAATCCGCCGAGCACCAATTCGGCAGTTTCAGGTCTTGGCTTTTTAACGAGGATGGTGACCTCGATGGATGCCCTGTTTTTGCGTCATATGTAGGTAAACGAAGTTTCTATAACATACTCATCACGTTCCCAAAACTGTACACGAAAAATAATTTTTCCATCAAGGCAATGAACGACGATACCATCCGGGTTGACAAAGCGACATTTCTGGAAGTGGTGGAGAACGTGCTGAAAATATCATCAGTGGATGAGCTGATAGAGGTCGCACGGGTTGTTGGTGTGAGTGTTGACGGTGCAAATGCTTCGCATGTATCGAAAGACACTGAAGTGATCCCATCAACAGAAGAAGAAAGGCTGAAAGCTGAACGCGACCAATATGCAGACAAATCGGTCGATCTATCATCGGACCCTTCAGGCCGAACTCTGTCCCAAGACTCGGAGTTTGTGGAAATGGCGAAGTTTGTACCGCTCCGACTTGAATACAACGAGCGGAGATACTTGAGGTTGTTGGAGTCGACGATTGATTCGTCAGATTACACGGATCGAGTTGATGGGGTCAACATCCCACGAACAGCTCAACATCATCACCGGCTAGTAGCGCTCATTTTGAAGAATATTTGTTCCTTGTTGTCGGGGCTTGTGATTGCTCACGATTCGTCACAAGGTACTGTCAATTCAGTTCTTGAAAAACGAGATTTCGTCACGCACCAATCGTTTTACCGAAAGATATTTGAGATCGGAAGACGGTACAAAATCCTCAATCCTGAACGAATGAGGGAGTCGTATTTCAAGATGATGTATTTCATGCAGGATTTGAACAGACAAGAAATTGCCGAACTTTTCGATACTTCTTTCTGCATTGTTTCTCCTGTTGAAACGGTCTATAGTCTTCTTAGTAAGACAGGGGAGAGTGGGTTATCCCTGCTAAACGATCCGTGGATAGAAACAGCCACTTCCGAAATCCTTCCTCGGGGTAAAACGAAGCACAAGGTTCAGGAAGAGATTCGGACCAAGGAGGCAGCTATAAAACGTTTGGTTACCAAATACTCCGCCGGGAACGGTCTCAGACGTCACCGATCGACTCGGTTCAGTTTCTTTAGGGATGCTGACGACGACAGTGACA
>Ga0214917_10001023_pt1 | contig 36683 bp, 9 predicted proteins | sample LL_1208_BB_MetaG_FD_177983 | JGI IMG/M metagenome (GOLD analysis project Ga0214917, IMG submission 177983) | Freshwater microbial communities from Lake Lanier, Atlanta, Georgia, United States - LL_1208_BB | ecosystem: Environmental > Aquatic > Freshwater > Lake | place: USA: Georgia | collected... | reverse complement strand
CTCCCAAAACCGAATTAAAATCCGATCCCACTGTATCCACCACCAACCGCCCGGTCGCTGGAGCTGTGTACGTAAACCAAACGGACCGTGTTGCTGACAAACCCGCCAAGGCCGGTTCCCCACTTTGGGCAGTGGCACCTAAAATCGATCCACTTTGGGTAAATGAAACCCCATTTCCCGAGTTCGTTGGAAAATCAGCCATATCATTGGCAGGTGCCTGCGAAATTGGTGACCCCGTTGCGGTGAGGACATAGGCACCGGTAGCCCCTCGATTTCCATCAATTGCAATATAGTAAGTAGTTCCCGCCTCCATCGAAAACTGCAGAAGACTGGTTCTGATTCCCACCCCCGCATCATTATTCGCAGCCACTTTGGTCAACTTGCCTAACTCAGAACCTTTATATACGGCTAGAACTGTATCAAAATCAAACGCGGAGCCAGCTGTAGACAGGGTGACAATTCCGGTCCGGTCTGCATCAAGCCTAAACCATAGTGAGCTGAAAGGACCACCACTGCCGTGCGCAGGCTCGCCCACTTCTTTTGTGGCACCCACAGTGGTGCCAGTCGCGGTGGCTGGAATCGCAGGCCCTAGGATTTTGGCTTGGGCAAAAGCATCGTTTGAGGCACCAGCAACCTGAATGATAAAATTAGCGTTGTTAATGTCGAAGAATATGTTCCCTACCGCCTCCACTTTGATTCTGCCCAGGGTCGTGGCGTTGTTCGGGACGACGAATGAGTAGGATCCGGTGTTTGGCACCGAGGCCGCGATGACCACGGGGAAGGTCTGCCCACCATCCAAAGAAAGCGAGATCTTCACATTGGCACAGTTAATGGTCGTTCCTGCACCAGTGTTATTGACCGACCAAGTGATCGTTCGGGTTGAGCCAATCACCAACCGATCTGCCGTGTTGAAAGATGTGATGGCGAAAGGACCTGCACTGGATAACGAGGCCACCCTCATCGAGGCCCAGTTTACTCCGCCACCTCCGGCTGCATTATCTCTTACGGTGACACGGAAGTTCATCGTGCGCGTTGTGGTGGGAAGGAACTCGCCCGTAGCATAGGTTTTTCCGTTGATCGAGTAAGTGGTGGGCGGAATGTTGGCGTTACCAAGGATGTACCGAAGAGAGGGGAATATCCTCGTAGGGCTGATGGTTGGGTTATAGGAGCGGAATATTGGTGAAGATCCATTATCTCGTGGACTTGCAATGGGGTTTTGAAGCGGACCCAAATCGAATTCCTCCCAGCAGTAGGTCAAGGTATCTCCGTTCGCATCCGTAGCACTCGCCGCTAAAGCAAAGGGTGTCTGACAAGGTATATAAGTTGTCGCAGTTAGCAGGTCGGTAATTACAGGAGGGACGTTCCCAGTCGGAGTTATGCTGAAAGCTGCACTGCCGTAGCCAGTAGAGGTAAAGACATCGACCTGATCGTAGCTGGCAGAGTGGAAATAAGGGTCGCTGTTTGCTTGTAGATCTTGCGGAAAGCAATTCCCCGCGTAAGCCATGATTGTGGATCCACTTCCCGGCTCATAGGCAGTCGATGCATTTTCATTGCCAACGGCTTGACCACTCGTTCCGTTAAATGTGTGTTCACCACCAAACTGATGTCCTATCTCGTGAGCCACATAATCGATGTCAAAAGAGTCGCCGACTGGAGTTGGCAGCCCGGTGACACCCCTCGCTTTACGTCCAGCAACACACACCACTCCAAGACTAGCGACACCGCCCCCGCCCGTACTGAATACATGCCCAATATCATAATTTGCATTACCTATAACAGAATCCACCTTTATCTGATTCTGGCCTAACATTGAAGACCCACTACTATTTGTGTAAGGATCAGTTGATGGATCAATAAATATGAGTTGATCTGTGTTATTGACCAAAACGAGACGAATCGCGAAGTCCTGTTCATAAACTGTATTCACACGGTTCACGGTGGTCACCATGGCAGCCAAGGCTTGCGGTACGGTGCCAGGATCCATCCCAGAAACGGCGGCTGTGTATTCACCTGTGGCCGCGAGCGCCAAACGATAGGTCCGAAGATTCGCGCCTGTCGGCCTTTGAGCGGAGGATCGAAATGCATTGGCCGAGCGAACTGCAGATGTACTTCCTTTCACTCCGCAATTAAGAGACTTTTCCGCAGAAGCAGAATCCTTGGTGTAATAAGAAATGCTCGCAGCATCACCGCTCTTCCAGTAGGGATCGATAAAGAATCGTCCTTTCGCCGAAAGAATACTCGCCCGGAAACCGTTCGGTGTTTCTTCAATACGGCCAGATGCTGTGGGATCATCAATACCCTGCACCACATAGGTTCGTATTTCGGGATACTTGGCTGCCAAACCTGACTGCATGACGGGAGATTCTAAAACCAGAAATTTCCCATACCCCCCATCTGGCAATGGAAGGTCAATCTGCACATTCGCTTGCTCTGGCGTCATGGTAAACTCCATTGGTGCCCTTTTTAAGACACTCTCCATCGCAGATTTTTTTAAGGAAATGGTACGATACTTACTGGGAATCACTGTTCGCTGGGAAGACGTCGCCTGCATCGTTCTGGCTTGGGGAGTACTCGGCACCAAAGTGCTCTCATTTACATCTTCCCAAAGCGAACTTGAAGTCACGTTGGGTTGCTGAGACTGACCCACTGAAAGGCCAAAAAATAATATAATTAAACCTAGCCAACGCGCGAAGATCACTTGATTAATCTACCTATGGAATACGTATTTCATAGGAATAATTTAATAATAATATTAAACTGTACTCAAATATCTGACCACCAGGCCTTTAAAAGTCAGTAATCCAGTTGCAAAAGGAAGGTGCCGTCCCCAGTTCTGTTCCCAACCTATAAGCACTCAAAAACCCGCAGCCGCTGGACGTTGTAGCCCCCCCTCCCCACCCCCATCTCTTTAATACGCCAAGGACGCACTCAACACCGCTTGACTAGTCCCGGACCGCCCACCTGACCCGCCCGTAGTGCCTGGCGGAGCCTGTTGAAGCTGAAATCCCCAATCAAAGCGCACATTAAAATACGGTCCAATATTGTATCGAAGCCCTGGCCCCACGCTCATCAAGTGCGAGTTGACTGAAGTTGTCGTGTCATTCGAATACTGCAGGACTTGTCCGTAATCAAGAAAACCCAGCAGCACAAGTTGATCCAACGCCTCACCAGCCCCAGCCAGTTGCCAGATGCTAATCGGAGGGGTCCGAATCTCAACATTCCCAAGATAACCATTATCCCCATTCGATGAACGCTGGTCATAGCCTCGGACTGTGTCATATCCCCCAATGCCAAAGCTCTCACTGGGCATCAAATTCGAGTCTGCCTGCTGGATCTGCCCCGAAAGCATGAGACAAGCATCTCCAGGAAGCCGGAAAACGCGATTCAAAGAGAATTTCCCATAAATATACTGTGCGTCCGCCCCCCCATCAATGTTCTGAAATGAGGCATTACTATTGTCCGTCGTCATTCCTCCCGGGCTTCCATAAAGAACAGTTTCAAAACTAGTCGACCCAAGTGGATCAGTCAGATTTAGTCCATACCCCAGCACAAACTGCGAAATGTTATATAAACCGACCAATCCGTTGTACACCGGATCAAGGGCCGCCCCATTAAAGAAGAGATCACTATTGGCCGCTTTAAAATCATATCCCGCGTACACCTGGTGCCGATAATCTAATCCATCCAGAACATTGAGCGTCGGCAGCGGGATGTTATACCGCCCACTCACTTGCCAATAGTAACCTGACTGAACAAGTGGACCCACCGCATCAGGATTCGACTTACTGTACGAAGCCAAAAAGGTGAGACTATGCTCCCAAGGCAGAGCCACAGAATAGGAACCAGAATTGGAGATCAGCGCATTAAATCCCCCGCTTGTGAGGTACTGGTAGTTCAACTGCTGATCCCACCCACTCCAGATGTCGATCATGCTTGCTCCTGCTGAGTATCGGTCATACCCCAATGATTGAATGCCGAAGTTATCATAACTGACGTAAGGGCGAATCGGAAAACGATCCTTCACCTCTAAAACCACATCCGTTTGCCCAGCACTTTGCCCTGGACTTAGAGATGGTTCTACTTGCCGAAACGGATTGCCGTTCAGCCAGTTCATATCGTCCGTCAAGGTTCCTAAATCAATATCCTCACCCTCCTTCAATCGCACCACGCTCTTAAGATTTTCCGATTTGAAATAGCGATTCCCCTCGACCGAAACCTTCCCCATTTTTCCACGAACCACCAAAATCTGCACCACACCTCCACGAATCTCTTGCTCAGGCACCAGAGCTGTGACCACGGGCTGATTCACACTTTCAAAATAAGCCGTCACCTGCCTGCAAATGTCGTCAAGATCTCCGAAATTCACCGCTTTACCCATGTAGGGCTGAGCAATGCGACTCACTTCAGAAAAGCTTAGTCCAGGAACAGTCGTTTTAATGCCGCCCGAGGTCGGTCGACCCGTCGGCGCCACCTCCCCCATCGTTCCAAGAAATACGATCCCTGTCAGATTCGCCGTCACCTGCTCATCGCTTTGGGAAACAAAGGCGGAAGAGCGACTCGTCTTGCTTACCGGTTTCATGGGTCCCGAAGGCATGGTCTTTGGGCCATAATCTTGGAACGACTGCCCATACTGCAACGAGGGACCCATGCTTGGATTAAAGGTCGATCCAAATCCCTTCGAAACAGATGTACCGCCCACCGTACTCTCCGTTTTTGCTGAAGATGGGTTCGGTGCGCTCATCGGAACAATCGGTTTCACTGGAGGCTGATATTCCGTAGATGCCACCGATAGCTGCGTTTGGCTTCTTTGGGTGATCGGCACAGATGGAGCAGGATGGGATGTTGTCTTCGGCATCCCACCAGGATTATACGCCATAATTTTTGGCGGACCCCCGTGGGTTTCCCCTTGATCCATCGTTGCGCCTAACTCCGACCAGCTCACCACCACCTGAGTCCCGTCAGGATAAACTTTGAGTACTTTCACATCGCTAGATCCCTTTTCTTGAGATGAAGCTACAGGAGTCACCACCTCAGTCTTACTCCCCACTGGAGCTGGCACCGGATCTGCCACAGCTTGCTGCACGGGCGGCGTGGCCACCTCTTCCTTCTTCTGGGATTGAGTGCCAGGCGCAGGAGCTACCTCAGGTATATTATCTTCTCCAGGCTGAATCGCTCGCATTGTCGGCGGACCCCCATGGGTAGCCCCAGCATCCAAGGTTCTGCCTATCTGGCTCCAGCGGATTTTTACCTTCGTACCATCAGGATACTCCTTCACCAAGTAGGGATCAGATGAAACACTCGGCGCCGCATACAATACCCCAGCAAACAAAAGCACTGATAACACAACCCCAGCATTAATTACATATCTTCCCAAAAATCTACTTGTATACGCCCCTATAAGTTGTGACACGCCTACTATTGAATACATCATCTTGTGGTACTGACTAACTATAAGTGCTAATTTCTTCACAAATTATTAAGAATCTTATTATTCGGTAGGAAGACGCTGGTTCTGGTCGGTACGACTACTTTTGCGAAATACGAATGCCCCCCATCGTCACCTCGGCCAGCTCAAAGGGCAGATAGTCACCTGACGGACGTAAGGTAACGGCACCGATTCGAATGACCGGTTGGACCCTTGGCTCAGTCCGCACCGTTTCACCAGCCCCCTTATCCTCACCTGCCCTTTTTACCTGACTCACCTTCAACCGACCTGGCGTAGCCACATCGGCAGATTGACCCTTGGTATCCGAGCCCTTTTCAACCTTACCTAAAGGATTTATTACCGGAGCCCTCTGCTGAGGCGCTCCTGCCCTGAATCCAAGCCGAACATCAGATCTTGGTAACGCAGGCAGGGTGGCTCCAGTCAAAGGCACCGCCGCTAAATAAGCCTCCGTTTGAACAATCTGATTCAGGGTGACAGCATCAAGCTGCGAAACAGGAAGAGGGTCACTATAAGCCATCAAATTAGCACTCCCTGCAGGCGGATTCAAAATCGTGTATGTTCCGACTCCACCATTAAAATCCACCTTTGGAGAAGGCACGAGATACGCTGCCCCGAAACCGGTTAAGCCACCGTTCGCCGTATTGGGGGTATTATCATTTGGGCTTGTGGAATAAACTAACCCACGCCCACCCTGCAAATTAATCGCTGTCGAACCAAACGTATTGTTAAAGTTTTGCGCAGCATACGCGGTGATCTTCGTTCCGGTTAACTGAGAAGATAGATTTAAATCTCCATTAACACTCCCTATCAACATCTGTCCGGCAGCCGTCTGACTCCCGATCACATTCAGCGTACCCTCATTTAGGTATACCAACCCCCCACTAACACCTGAACTAGCACTTGTTTGCAGATTATCCACACTGCCATAGAGAGAGACGGAGCCCACAGTTACAAAGCGCAACGTTCCGCCTGCCGATACCAAATTAGGTGACGAAGAAGTACTATTCAACTCATCCCTCCCATTCACATCTCCCGTACCTAGCTGAAAACGGATATCGGTCCCCGTGGGTAAAGTAAGGACCGAATCCGCATTGAAAGTTGCTGTAGCATTTTGGCTAAGCAAAGAAAATCCCGTGTAGCCCGTGGCGGAAAGATCGACTGTTCCAATCGTGATCACTCCCGAACCGCTCCCTGTGGATGCTGTGCTCCCAATAATGACCCGACCCGAGGTAAAGACATCAGCCAAACCACTTCCCAGATCTAAACCCCCTGACACAACACCCGTCCCAATCCCAATGGCTGTGCCTGCCGTAAGCGGTCGGATCGTAATGTCCCCAGCTGCCGTTGAAGTAATGATTCCCGTCGGAGCAATACCATCCGCGGTAACGGAAATGGCCCCACTTGTCGTCACATCTGCCACACTCAGAACCTGCGCAGTGACGCCTATTGCGGATAGGGCACGGGTCCCACCCACCGCACCAGTCAAAGTCACACCCCCCTCACCCACGACGACGTCGCCACTAGCCCCGGCCAAAATCGTCAGGCTCCGTGGAGTCAAATCACTGTCGACCGTGCTAGTGAAAACCAAGTTATTGTTTCCAAGTGCCCCAGCCATATCCAACGAGACGTTAGCACCCAGAGTAACGGGACCGGTAAACGTTGATGTGTTCACCACGCCCGCCCAACTGTCCAAGTTCATAATCGCAGCATTTAACCGAATGAGGGCGGCAGTGATATCCAGATTAGTGAGGCCAGCGGTGTTACCGACCGACCCTGCTAGGGTCACCGTGCCTGTTCCCGCATTTACAGTTAAGCTCTGCGCCCCGTTCAGGGTGTTGTTGAAGCTAACATTCCCTCCAACTGTTCCAGTGGTGACGATACTGCTCGAACCCGTCGCCAATAAAACAGGATTGTCGAAGGTGATGGCTGACCCATTTCCAGCCACACCGATCACGCCACCTCCACCAACACCCCCGCTCGCCGTGATCGTGCTGGCGTTCAATGTGACCACAGAACCACCAGTAGAACTAATTCCAACCGTTCCAGCATTGCCGCCATTGTTGTTCGCCAGCGTGGAGGCTCCACCCGAAGTACTGATATTCGCCAAGGCAATGGTTCCAGTAGTGCTAGTGATTGCAACCGCTCCTCCCGCACTACCTACACCTAGGCTGTTTGCCGCGCCCGTCGTAACTAAATCTCCGCTCAGATTGATCGTGCCTACACCAGTCGCCGTGATGGCAACCGCCCCAGAGGCCGTCCCACTATTGGCTGCCGCCGCCGTGTTGATCGTCTGTGCTACCGCCAAATCCACCCCGCCGATTCCACCCGTCAAGGTCACCGCCCCGCCCGCCGTATCAATCCCCGCATTCAGATCCAAGGTAGCTCCCTGGAGGGTCACGCTGGTCGTTGCCCCAGTGGCGCTAATCAATCCGTCAACCTGCACCTCACCCAAAGTCCCGCTGGAACGGATCAACACCGAATCACGAAAAGAGGAGGTTCCCACAGTAATCAATCCCGTTTGGGCACTCTGACCAATCGTGATCGAGGTTGCTCCATCCGCGATTGCGGCAAGATCCGCATCACTAATATCCAGGGTGCCGGCACCACCCCCCACCCCGATCGTAGTGCCGGCCGTCGCCCCCTGAAGGAGAACAGCTCCCGTAGCCGCAATCGAACCAGCACCTCCGGTAAAGTTAATTTCATCCGCCGTGACTGTCAGGTTGGCCACCGCGGCCGTTCCAGCGCCCAGAACGACTGTCCCGGCAGAACCCCCAATCAAGGCCAAGTTTTGTCCGCCCAAGGCCCCTGCCAAGGTCAGGTTCGCCCCGGCCGGCACCCCTCCGTTGTTAGTGGTGTCGATTGTGGTGGCCGCCGTGAAGGTTACCGTTCCCAAATTTACCACTCCCCCCGCAGTCCTCACGAAGCCAGCACCAAATCCGGCCGAAGGAGTCGTGGCGGTTAATCCGCCCGTGAAGACGGTGATATCCGTGGCCGAATTTCCGATGGTGAGCGAACCCCCGTTATTAAAAGTAGTGTTACCCGCGATGGAATTACTGCTTCCGGTAATCAGAATATCATAGGCTGCCGTCCCAGCAGCCACCGTCATCGCCGTATTCGCAGTGAGATTCCCTTGGAAGGCTACGTCCGCTCCGACTGTGGAGTCACTGATGGTGACCGTGTTGGCCGTCACCGTGCTTTGGAAAGCCACCCCGCCGGATTGGGTGATGGTGATAGTCCCTATGTCCGTGCCCACCGCTCCAGCCGCTGTCACCGCCCCGGTTGTGGAAAGAGTCAGGTCACTAACTGCCCCAGCCGCGGTGCCAGTGATCGACCCAAGACTGATGGTGTTTGCAATTCCTGTCCCGATCGTGAGAGTCACTCCGTTGGCCAAGGTGGCATTGCCCAAGGTGATCGCTCCGGTCGCCGCCCCACCTACCGTCGCGCTGGCTGACACCGACACCGGTGTGTTGCTGTCACCCAGGGTGATGGTGGAAGTCCCTACGGATGCAGCGACAGTGCCGGCGATCGTTACCGCCGAGGGCGCGGTCACCACCACCCCGCTTGAGAAGGTGGTGCTGTCCGCGGCGTTGTCACCGATTGTCACCGTGCCGATGTTGGCGAAGGTTGTGGTTCCGGCGATCGTATTGTTGGCCCCAGTGATCGCAACGTTGTAGGCCCCGTTGGCGCCGATGGTCATGCCCGTGGTCACGTTGAGATTTCCCCCAAAGGAGACTGTTGTGTTGTCAGCCGTATCGGTCACCACCACATTGGCCGCACTGACAGCCGCAAAGGTCGCCCCGCCGGATTGGGTTAGCGTCACCGTTCCAATATCCGTTCCGATCGCCCCTACCGTCACCACTCCCGTGGTGTTGACCGTTAAGTTGCTAACCGTGCCAGCCGCCGTGCCGGTGACGGTTCCCAACGTGATGGCGTTGGCAATGCCCGTGCCAACGGTAAGAGTCACCCCGTCGGCAGCAGTGGCATTACCGACAGTGATCGCCCCCGTGCTGGTGCCACCCACTGTGGAGCTTCCCCCCACGGCCACCGCTGCCGCCCCGAGGTTGATGACTCCGGTTCCAGCCGCAGTGATGTTACCATTCAGATTGATGGTGGAAGGTGCGGTAGCCGTGACGCCGCCCGTGAAGGCAATAGCATCCCCTCCGTTGCCCAAAGTGAGCGTGCCTGTATTAGCAAAGGTGGTCGCCCCAGTGATGGTGTTGGCCGCCCCTGTGATCGAGATATTATAAGCATTCGCCGTACCTGCAGCGGTCATGCTGGTGGCAGTCAAATTACCCAGAAATGAGATGGTAGCTCCGGCGGTCGAGTCAGAGATAGTGACCGATGTGGCGTTGACCGTACTGCTAAAGGTAACACCCGAAGTACTGTCAGTAATCGTTAATGCCCCTGCCGTCCCGGATCCCAGCGCCCCGATCGTCGCCAGACCGCCCGCGTCCCGAATGGTCAATCCTCCCGCCAAATTAGCCATGGAGGTCAGACCGATCGTAGCACCCGCCGTCGAACCGGAATCTAACGTCAGGCTATTCCCTCCGCTAGTAACCGCACCCACGTTCAACACACCGACGGCAGAGTTACCCGTGTCTAGTATCGTGGCCGCCGTTAGAGTCACCGCTCCTAGGTCCATCGGAGTGTCGGTGGTGCTAATCGTACCAGCCAAACTAACACTAGACGGATTGGTAACGTTGCCTGTCGTTGCTAACCCACCGACAAAAGTCAGCTCATCTAGGGAATCGTCCCCAATAACCAAGGCACCTTGATTCAGAAAATTCGTGCCCCCGGCGATTGAGTTAGAAGCTCCCGTGATGGAGAAACCATACGACCCGGCGATCGTCGTTAGACCCGTTGACAAATTTAATCCTCCAGAAAAAGTGACGCTCGTCAACGGGGCGGCGGCCAAGACGAATTCGTCAGCCTCAAAAGTAGAACTAGAGAGGAAGGTATTCACGGAGTTAACCGTTACGATTCCAAGCGGATCCAGCACATCAGAACCAACGTCATCGGCGAAGGTGATATTTCCATTACCACTAGCCAAGGTCAGATCGAAGGTGCCACTCACCGTATCATTGAACTCAATATCACCACCGGTATCTCCCGTAGTGGTGATTGTGGAAGCCCCCGCCAGAATCACCGGGTTGTCAAAGGTGATATTGGCGCCATCACCGGCCAGACCAGTGCCGCCACCTGCCGCCCCGCCGGAAGCATTGATCGTGCTGCTGTTCAGGGTGACCGATAATCCGCCGCTGGAGTTGATTGCGATAGCTCCCGCATCACCACCGTTAGAGTTGTTCAGAGAGCTAGCTCCGCCCGAGGTGTCGATGTTCGCCAAACCAATCGTTCCAGTGGTGGTCGTGATCGAGAGGTCTCCGCCCGCCCCTCCTGCTCCCGCGCTGGAGGCTCCACCGAGCGCACTGATATCACCTGTTATGGAGACCGCTCCAGTAGTCGTCGTGATCGAAAGATCTCCTCCTGCTCCGCCCGCTCCCGCGCTGGAGGCTCCACCGAGCGCACTGATATTACCTGTTATGGAAACGTTTCCATTGGCCCCTCCAATAGTGATCGCTCCGGCTGCGCTCCCGACCCCGGCGCCATTCACCGCACCGGTGGTAACCAGATCACCAGCCAAGTTAATCGTTCCTGCCCCAGCACTGGTGATGCTGACGGCTCCGGAAGCGGTTCCTGCGGCTGCCGTTGTCGTGATGTCCTGTCCTGCCGCTAGGTCAACTCCACCGATTCCACCGGTTAGTGTTACCGCCCCGCCCGCCGTATCAATCCCCGCATTTAGATCCAAGGTAGCTCCCTGGAGGGTCACGCTTGTCGTCGCTCCAGTGGCCGTGATCAACCCATCGACCTGCACCTCACCCAAAGTCCCGCTCGACCGAATAGTGACAGGATCCCGGAATGCAGATGTATCCACCGTGACTAAGCCCGTCTGTAACGCCTGACCGATCGTGATCGAGGTTGCTCCATCCGCAATCGCCGCCAGATCCGTGTCATTGAGATCAAGGGTCCCCGCCCCTCCCCCCACCCCAATGGTGGTGGCCGCCGTCGCCCCCTGAAGAAGAACGTCTCCCGTAGCCGCAATCGAACCAGCACCTCCGGTAAAGTTAATTTCATCCGCCGTGACTGTCAGGTTGGCCACCGCGGCCGTTCCAGCGCCCAGAACGACTGTCCCGGCAGAGCCCCCAATCAAGGCTAAGTTTTGTCCGCCCAAGGCCCCTACCAGAGTCAGATTAGCCCCCGCCGCCACCGCCCCGTCGTTAGTGGTGTCGACCGTGCTGGCCGCCGTGAAATCCACTACTCCCAAATCAACAACTCCCCCAGCGGTTCGGACGAATCCGGCTCCAAACCCAGCCGACTGGGTCGTGGCGGTTAATCCTCCCGTGAACAACGACACATCAGTGGCACCGTCTCCAATGGTGAGTTCGCCGGTGTTGGCGAAGGTAGTATTGCCAGCGACGGAGTTATTGCTTCCGGTGATCAGAATATCATAGGCCGCCGTACCACCGGCCGCGGCCATTCCGGTGTTCACGGTAAGATTATCCTGAAAATCCACGTTAGCTCCGAGAGTAGAGTTGCTGATGGTCACCGTGTTGGCCGTCACCGTGCTTTGGAAAGCCACCCCGCCGGATTGGGTGATGATGATGGTTCCGATGTCCGTGCCCACCGCTCCAGTCACCGTCACTGCCTCGGTTGTGTTAAGAGTCAGGTTACTAACTGCTCCCGCTGCGGTGCCGGTGATCGACCCAAGACTGATGGTGTTTGCAATTCCCGTGCCGATTGTGAGAGTCACTCCGTTGGCCAAGGTGGCATTGCCCAAAGTGATGGCGCCGGTTGCAGCGCCACCAACGATAGAACTAGCGGAAATCGTCACCGGCGTATTGGCATCACCAAGGGTTATGGTGGAAGTTCCTACAGATGCAGCGACCGTGCCGGCGATCGTGACGGAGGAAGGAGCCGTCGCCACCACCCCGCTGGAAAATGTACTGCTTCCGAGGGCGGCACCGATCGTCACGGCTCCTGTGTTATTAAAGGTGGTTGTGCCCGCGATCGTGTTGGCCGCACCGATCATCGAAATTGCATAAGCCCCCGCGGTGGTCGTCAATCCCGTTGTCAGATTGAGATTACCCAAGAAAGAAGCTGTCGCCGGAGTGACTGGCCCAACCAAGAGGGGCAGAGAGAGAGAAGCGGCACTGAAAGCCTGACTTGCGGTCAGGTTGTTGGCGGAGTTAACCGTGACGGTGGTGAGAGGCGTGACACCACCAACGATGCCACTAAAGGTGATGCTTCCCGTACCGGCGGTCAGCCCCAACGTCTGGGCTCCATTCAGAGTGTTGGCGAAAGTGATATCACCGGCGCCAGTACCAGTGTTCAGAACCACCGGACCACCCAAAGATGTTGCAGAGTTGAAATTAATGTTGTCATTACTAGTGGTGATGTTGGCCGAGGTCGTGATCACCCCACCCGCAGTTAGATTCACCACATCTCCCGTGCTGATGGCCCCTGTCCCAATTGTCATCACACCGCTGGAGTTGAGAGTCAGAATACCGGCATTAGCCGTTACGGCGGCCGCATTGGCCAGGGTGATCGTTCCACCGGTGGTTACAAGGTTAAGTCCCGCTGCACCGGTATAGACTTGAGCACCGGTAAGGCTGACATCGCCGGTCAACGCCGTGCCCACCAAGCTGGCAGCCGAAATGGCAGCCGCGGTCAGATCGGCTCCCGAGTTAATGGTGATTGCAGCAAGCCCTGTTACCGTACTGGAAAACAGAATATTTCCGCCTCCAGCCGTCAGTCCCAGAGATGGGGCGGTAGTAAGCGATGTCCCCAAAGTGCTGCCAAAGGTGATATCACCGCCGCCAGTATCATTGCTCAGAAGGACAGAAGAACCCAAGGTTGTGGCGGAATTGATGTTGATGTTGTCATCCGTGGTCGTGATGTTCCCGCTCAGCGAAATCCCAGAGGATCCAGTTAGGCTGACATCTCCATTCGCCGAGATACTTGCCGTTGTTCCTATCGTTAACTGTCCTGCATTGGCATTTAACGTAATCGTCCCCGCGCCGGCGATTTGGGTATCGAGAGCACCACCCAGAGTAATGCTGCTGCTGGAAATATCCACCGATACTGCCGTGACGTCAGCCATCGTAACACTCGTGCCTGTACTGATTAAAATATCCCCAAGTTCCTGACTGCCCCCCCCCACCGTGCCACTAAAGGTGACGTTGCCTCCCCCCGCGCCGTTGATGGTCAGGTTTCTGTATTCAAGAGAATCGCTATTCAGATCCTGAGTGAAGGTCACCGCACCCGCTCCACGCGTTATCACCAAATTGTTCTTGAGCAAGGTACTCCCATTGAATCGAACAACCCCGCCACCGGATGATGTGTCGATACTTAGACCGTCCAGCTCAACCGTATCCGAGGTCACGTTTAAACTCGCCGCACTGAATGCACTACTAAGCGTGGTCGTATCTGCAGAGTTGATCGTTACACTTCCCAGGAGGCTTGAGCCACCAACTGTCCCTGTGAATATGACATTCTGAGTACCCGCAGTAATTCCCAGAGTGAAGCCGCCGTCAAGAGTGGAACTAAAGGTTATATCATCGCCCGTCCCCCCTCCTGTTCCCTTGTCCAAGGTAATATTACCCGTCAATAACGTTGGACTGTTAAAGGTAATCGCCTTCCCTACCGTCCCGATATCTGCCGCGGTTTGAATCTGTGCGCCATCTAAATTCACATCGCCGCGGGAAGTGATGATGTCACCATTGGCACTGATGACGAGATTTCCCGAATTCGCGTTAAGAAAGACAGCTGTGCCAGTGTCCGTTGGACTAGTAATTGTTGAAGTCAGGCTGATTCCGGTCGCCGAAACATTAACACTCCCAATATCCGTTCCCATCGCGCCACCCAAGGCAGCTGATCCGGTAGTCGTCACAGCAAGGTTACTACTCTGTCCGCCGGCAGTACCGGTAATGGAGCCCAAACTTATGTTCCCTGCAAAAGAACCGGTACCGACAGTAAGCGTGACACTATCGGCAAGAGTAGCCGGCCCAACGGTGACTGCGCCGGTGGCGCTCGCACTATTCGCACCCAGAGTAGAGTTACCCGAAACCGTTACCACCGTGGTTCCCAAGTTAATCACTCCTCCGGTGGTTCCCCCACTAACCGTGCCATTGAGAACTTTGGTTGTGGGCGCAGTTGCCACAACTCCAGCGGAAAAAGTGATACTATCCCCGCCATTTCCCAAAGTCAGAGTGCCAGTATTATTGAAGGCTGTTGCCCCAGCAATGGTCTGAGTCGCACCTAAGATCGATATATTATAAGCCCCGACTGTGGTCGTAAGCCCGGTGGTCAAATTGAGGTTTCCGTTGAAAATGGCCGAGCCGGTTAACGCCGGAATAGACAAGCTGGCCGCACTAAACGCACCATTGGCGGTCACATTATTGGCTGAATTAATCGTCACCGTGGTCAAGGGGGTTCCTCCCACCACCCCGGAGAAAAGAATATTTCCCACCCCAGCCGTCAACCCCAAGCTTTGCGCTCCCAGAAGGGTTCCCGAGAAAGTGATATCTCCACCTGCACTATTCACCACGATTCCAGGAGCTGTTAAGGTGGTGTCAGCCAAATATCTTACGGCATCGGCGGTGGTCGTAACGTTGGCCCCTGTTGAAATGGAGCTTCCATTCAAGGAAACCGCACCACCGGAAGTGATTGTTCCCAAGGGGCCAATCGTCAAAACTCCCGTCGAACTGATCGTTACCCCGTTTGCCGTGATCGTATTGTTAACATTCGCCGCGCTCGTCACACCTGTGGTCGTGGCGTTAAAAGATCCTCCCGTCTGACCTAGATTCACCGGATTATTAAAGGTAGCTGCACCACCCGAAGTTAAATTAAAGTTCCCACTGGCAGTTACTGCACCAAACGTAATAGCATCCGCTTCCGATAGGGTGACTGCACCACCAGAATTAACCACCACCGTTCCAAAGTTGTTCGGTGTTCCACCGGTGCTCAAGGTGATTGCCTGACCCGACCCGGCGGCCAAAGTCGTTGTGCCTGTTGCGGTGAACACCCCCGAGGTCTGTGTGATTGCTCCACCACTTGTGAGATTTGCAGTGACTACCGCCGCAGTGGTCGCTCCTCCAATATTCGCATTTAGGGTGATCGATCCCGTTCCTACGTTGTTAATCGTCAGATTCCCTCCGTTCAATCCAATGGTGTCACCGATGGTTACAGACGAGGCACTCACCACGGTGCTATCACCTCCGTTGGCAAAACCTGCGTTCAAGGTCAGTCCAAGGGTTCCCGTCGTAGAAGAAATCGCCCCACCCGTTTGAATATCGATACTACCGTTCGCATTCAAAGTTAGCGTGGCGGCGGTACCCGCCGTTTTCCCGATGGCCCCAGTCACGGTGATGTTACCCGCCTGCGATCCAGCCACATTACCCGTGGAAACGGTTATACTGGTGCCAGCACTTAAACCTGCGGATATCGAACCAGCGGATGCCGTCGGACCCGACTGCACAACCGCATCGTTCGCTGCGGCCACGAAATTCGGCGATGAACCCGCATTACTCGTTGCGCTGGTAGATATCGTCAAATTATACGGATCCAATAGCCATTCGCCCCCCTGCCCATTAAAGGCCGAAGCAGTGACCAATCCAAAAGCTTGGAGGTTGTCCTTGCTTGAGGTCTCAACAAAACCCCCATTCCCCGAGACAACCCCGCCTTTGGCAGAGATGTCCCCGAAAAATCCTGTGTACTCATTCGACCAAAGAATCACCCTTCCTCCATCCCCCGCCACCGTGGCATCGGCTGTGATTGAACTATCCGAAGTCATCACCATAGCCTCGGCGTTCCGCACTAGCGGGTTCACCCCCTGGTAATCCCCGCCCAAAAGCACCTCGCCGCCACCCGTGCCACCCGACGCATTCACCTTGCCGTCAAACAGCCCAACCCGTTCCCCCGTCACCACCAGCCGTCCTCCCTTGGCACCATCCCCGGCCGAGACGTCCAGCCGACCACTCACAATCGCGTCCTTCTCCGCTGAAATCTCAATCTGACCGCCCATGGCCAACTCACTCACCCCGGTCCCAGCGGCGGTCATGATGGAGGAAACCTCCGTCATGATATCTCCACCCGATAAGGAAAGCCGTCCGCCCGATCCATCCCGATTCAGCGCCAACATCGTGCCCGTGTTGCGGATCATTCCTCCCGGGGCACTCAGCACAATCGTGCCACTCGCATCTCGGCTGACGCCAGTCGCCCGGATGATTCCGCTCTGGTTGATCGCCAAGGCGTATACATTCCCCTGGGCTTCCAGTTGCGCCTGCATCGCCTCGATCACCCCCGAATTGGCCACTCCCGTCCCCGCCTTCATCCCAGCTACGGAACTAGAGTCGACCTTCACCTTCACCGCTCCTGTCTCATCCTTCTTCAAAAAGAACTGTGTGCCTGCCATCAATCCCACCGTCCCTTGGGCCGCCTGAATCGTTCCGCTGTTTTCCACCGTCTTGGCTAGAAGAAAGACATCCCCGTGATTCGCCGTGATCGTCCCGCGATTGATAATCCCAGCCCCACTCGCCTCGCTGAAAGTCAGGTTGCCGCCCCGCATAAAAGATTCGTCGGACACATTGGCCGTGCTGGCAAGGAAGGATCCAACATTAATCGTCGCTCCATTGCCGATGAAGACACCATTGGGATTAATCAGGTACACCTGCCCATTGGCTTGCAACGCCCCCATGATTTGCGAGGCATCGCCCGAGGTCACTCGATTGAGAACCGAGGCGCCAGCGTTGGGCTGAATAAACTGCGTGGTTTCTCCCGCGCCGATGGAAAATCCCTGCCAGTTAATAATCGAACGGTCGGAGGCGGTAATCGCCAGCGTGTTGCCACTGGTTTGCATATTCACCGCACCGTTGACTACCGATGCACCTGCAGGATTGGCAAACAGTGGGTGAGCATAAAAAGCAAATTGAACCGCCGTCGCCAACATGATCCAACGCACGCCCAAATGCAGAATCGATTTTCCCCGCCAGTACGGCATTCCCTCAATCCTTTTCTTCAAATTAAAAAAACGACTAAAAGCCGCTACCTGCCTTTGAATTAACACTACAATATGTGCCACGCGTTTAGGAATATATCTATCCCTTGTGGTGTCAACAAATATAAATTGTATTTTATACCATATTTAGCGTATTAAGTAGATATCTGGTGATAACAGGCTAACTCCCGAAAAAAGGCTGCAACTAGTAGGAAAGCGTTGCGCTCAGCTCAGCTCGATTCCCCACTTTGCTATTCGGTGGCGTCTGCATCAACTGAAACCCCCAGTCGAGTTGAACGGTCACGTATCGATCAATATTATATCTAAACCCCGGTCCCACGCTCATCAGATAACTGGAGTTTTGCCCTGGCTCCGCGTTATTAAATCCGACAAATCCATAATCCCAAAAAGCCAAAAACTGAATACGATCCTCCACCTCCTGATTGCCAAAAATCTTAAAAATACTCCCTGGCGGGGTTCGTACTTCAAGATTCGTCACCCAGGCATTGTCCCCGTTGGAAACGCGCTCATCATAACCGCGGACAGTATTATAACCTCCCAAACCAAACTGCTCCGTCGGCATCAAGTTACTCGTCGTGATCTGACCATTAAATTGGCCCGTGATACTAAAATTCATCGGTAAGATAAAACCTCGAGTAAACATCAAGTTACCATATCCATAATCAGGATCGGCATTGGGGCGAATATTGCTGAAGGTTTGCTGATCATTCAATGATCCAACTCCACCTGGACTGTAATATCCACCAACTTCAAAGCTGGTGCTTCCCATTGGATCAGGCAAAGAGGCACTGTACCCAGCCGTCAGCTGAAAAATATCATACGTACCGAAACCACCCCCATCGGGGGAGGTGGTGTTAAAGATGAGCAAGCTATTGCTCGCCTGTTTAAAATCGAAACCGCCATAAAGCTCATGCGAAAAAGTGTCGATTAAGGGCAAAGGGGCATTGTACCGACCACTGATCTGCCAGCTACTGGATTGAAGGCTGGCCGAGGTCCCAGGAACATCTCCCTTCGCACCCGAATAAGATCCAAATATCGTCACCGTGTTTCTCCAAGGCAACGGAATGATGTAACTCCCGGAATAGGCATTCAGGCTGTTAAAAATACTTTGCGTAGATGTGGTGTACTGAAAGTTCACCTGCTGATCCAAGTTAAACAGGTTTCCAAAGTTAAACCCCGTCGAGAGGCGGTTCTTGCCCGTGAGATCGATTCCATAGTTATCGTAGGTAAAAAAACCTCGCAAGGGCATCCGGTCGTTTACCTCTAAAATCAGATCGGTCGTGCCCGGTTGTTCTCCTGGCTGGAAAGCAAGGTCCACTTGACGAAATGGATTTGTGTTCAGCCAGCGAATATCCTCTTGAAGCTGGTCTCCGTCCACCAAGTCGCCCTCTCGTAAACTTACCTCATTCTTTAACTTGTCTGGATTGAACCACTTTGCCCCCTCGACAATCATTTTTCCTAGCCGCGCTTCAATCACCACAAATTGAACCACCCCATCCTTCACCGTCTGCCTTGGCACCACTACATTGACGACAGGAAATCCCTGCTTCCGATAGTACTCGATCACATCACGACATAACTTGTTGAGTGTCGTCATGGTCGCCGGTTTTCCTAAGTAGACAGATACTTTTTCTTGAAAATCCGAATCCTGCAGTTGACTCAAACTCGTCACCACTCCGCTCAGACCAGGCACTCCCTCTGCTTTAACTTGATCTTCTTTATCCAAGAAAACCAGTGCCTTCAATTCCGCCGTCACAATCGACTCCCGTCCCTTCTCTTTTCCCATCTCCATTTTCGGCGCAACTTTCAGTACTCCAATCTGTGGCGCAGGCATATTTGGTCCTACACTTTGATACGCCTGTCCAAACTCTATACTCGGTCCTGTACCTCGTGTGGGATAAGGCTCCAAGGGAATTGGGCCCTCTTCAATTTGTGAAAAGAGCCTGGGCACACCCCAGCAACACAATAAAATTACACACCATGCCCTTCTCATTCCCTCTGAGACTCGACCCTCTACCAGCACCCTCAAGGTTTCCAACCCCTCCCCTACAACAACTTGTCGAAAAAACCCCAAGAACTGCCAGCAGATTTTCGATACAAAGGTACCGATGACCGTCCCCGCTCATCCTAGGACGAGCAGGATGCTCGTCCGTACCAAGCAAGCCTCCCACTGTAAACTTTAAGCCACTAAAAGGTACGGATGACCTTCCCCGGTCATCCTAGGACGAGCAGGATGCTCGTCCGTACCTATTCAATTCGCTTATGCTTCCATTACTCCCCGAATCCTTTCGCCTGAAATCCAGTTATATCCTATGTGCGAATCTGGCTAAAACACGAAACCCCTGACTGGGTCGAATACCCCGATTTCTTCATCACAATATGCACCCGACCACGCAATCAAAACCAACTTTGCCATAGCACAACGGCCCCATTCATCTTGCAAAGCGCAGAAAACTACCACCTCACCCATCGCTGGCACTGCTCTTTGATTCTTCTCATGCCGAATCATTTGCACGCACTGATTCAGGTTTCAGAAAGATACAAGCTCACCCAAGTCATCGGCTCCTGGAAAGGATACTTAACAAAGAACCTAAGCATTCGCTGGCATCGCGGATTCTTTGATCATCGAATTCGGCGAGCGGAATCACTGAGTGAGAAATGGAACTATATTGAGATGAATCCAGTCCGCTCCGGCTTTGTTAAAAAGCCTGAGGAGTGGCCCTATCGCTGGTCTCCCGGAATATCAAACTCCCCACTTTAAACTTCAAGCCCTCCGAAGGTACGGATGACCATCCCTGGTCATCCTAGGACGAGCGAGACGCTCGTCCGTACCAAGCAAGCTTCCCACTTTAAAACTTTCAGCCCCTCAAAGGTACGGATGACCGTCCCGGTCATCCTAGGACGAGCGAGACGCTCGTCCGTACCAAACAAGCTCCCCACTCTAAACCTCTCAGCCCTCCGAAGGTACGGATGACCATCCCTGGTCATCCTAGGACGAGCAGGATGCTCGTCCGTACCTCATCTACCCGCTGCAATCGGCGGAGCAATTCCCACCTCAGCACTCGCCCGCTCCTGCTCAATCACACTCTTGGCATCCAATAACGCCGATTCCTTCGAAAGCATATCTGCATGACTCCCCTCGGTAGGTGCTGCTGGACGAAGCAAAGCAACAGACCGTATTGGGCCTGCGCGTAAAATAGGCCCGTTCGAGCCCTGTTTGCTGGTGGGCGTCTTTCCAGCCTGAGGCGCACTCACCGGCAAGCGCGCCATCGGTTTTGCTCCATCTCTGATCGGTTCGATCCGTTCGACTTTCGCTTGCGGTACTCCCCCATCAGATTTTTCTACCTTCTCCCCTTCTGCCCGCTCCTCCTCGTCCTTCTCTTCGATCGCAGGGTCAAAACTAGACCTCTCCAAGATTGCCCCTTTCTTCACCATCGCCGCTTCTCTCACCGCAACCTCTCTTGCTTGGATCTCCTCTAAAGTCGGTGGTCGACCCAACTGCTCCTCCAGATTGCCCAACATAGCCGCAGGCAGCGTCCTCGTCTCAGGTTCAACCCGGTCTGGATAAAGCATGTACTCTAAATTAAATGAGCGCGCGTTGGGTTGATATAACCTGTTCACATCTTCGAAAAGTCCATATGGCATGAGAGCCGAAACCGAATTCCCCGCAAAGAACGATCCATACTGCCACCCATTAGCGAGACCCACATCGGCATAGCTCGAATACACAAGATAGTTCCCCGAGCTCGGCATCGATCCATAGGGCTGACCGAATGCTACCCCAAACCCGTTTAACCCAGCAAAGTTGTACGGGGTATCAAAACGCTGCCCAGCAGAGTAGACCAATGTGCGACCACCCCCACGATTCGTGAAGGGGCTTGCACCTGCCTGATTATTAAAGTTTTGGGCTGCACCCAGCTGAATTAACCCTCCCTTGATGGTGCTGGCCAAGGTCAAATCACCTGAGAGGGTTCGAATACTGATCGTTCCAGTTCCCGAACCCGATGCATCGATAGGTCCTGCGATGGTTAGCGACCCATAGTTCCTCAAATGGATGGAACGAAAACTCTGCGCCATCGAACCAAAGGTTGGGATCAATGTGCCGATGTTCACATCCCGCGCTTGGGTGATCTGCAGTACGTTTCCAGAGTAGTCCAATCCACCCGAACTCGTCACATCCCCAACTCCCAGATTCAGCGTGAGCATTCCGTCCGCTGAGGGGAGCGTCACTGTGCCTTGGAATGTCAACCCGCCCGATAGCCCAAGGAACTCATAATTAGAAGTCCTACTCGTGGATAAGTCGACCGCGCCCGCTACCAAAATCCCGCCCGTCCCATCTGTCCTACCCAAAATCACTGTTCCTTTGGGAGCTTGTAGCTTGAGCAGAGTCGAACTTGTCATTCCTGCTCCCCCCAGAACTAGCTGGCTGGCGGCGGCATAGGGCCCGACCTGCACATTTCCAGTCGTCGCCGTCACCTCCTCCGCCAAGCTCATCGCATCAGCAAAGATCTGTATCCCACCCAGTGCCGCAGTCATATTTGACCCTGTTTCGAGGCTGGGAGTCGTAATTGTAATCCCGCCGCTAGCTGAAGTGTTAACCGGACCATCCAGCACTGCTGAGGTTCCCGCAGACACGTCCAGAGTTGAAGCTGTGATGCCTTGCGTGCTGAGGGAGGTTCCAGCCGTCAACTTGGTCGCCCCTGTTGTAGTAACTGCACCACCCAGTGCTGCAGTACCAGAACTTGTCACCGTCAAGCTTGAGACTGTCACCGCACCCGTAACGATATCTCCACCCCCGACGGTGGTTAGGGCGAGCGGGGCAGTGGCGGACGTCGCTTCAGAAAAATTACCTAACACCAAGTTCGCCCCGTTGTATCCCGTTAAGGCGATATTGAGTGTTCCATCCAAAGTGACGGGACTCGTCAGGTTGAAATCCTCGGTGAATCCCATCGTAAGTCCAAGTTGCGGCTGGTCTTTTGCCAATGCCTGCCCAAATTGAATCGTGCCAGGTAGATTCACCGTAAGGGTTCCCATCCGATCGGTTGAAGTGCCACCCGCCAAAGTCAACGCACCATTCCCCATACTCAAATTCAGATTCTCAAGTCCGCTGAAACTGTTCACCCCTCCAAGTAGCTTAAGATTCCCACCCCCCATCGAAATAACCCGATCCTCAGTCAAAAAGAGATTCCCATTGATTGTGAGGGGATCACCAATGGATGTAATATTTCCTTCAAGACTTATCTTGGTCTTGCTACTCAGAGATAGTCCTTGCGAATTAATGGTCACCCCACCAATCGATGAAGAACCCCCTACGTTAGTGTTACCGACATAAACTACTCCATTTCCGCCAAATCCAAATGTACCCGTTGTAATTGTACCTGTTCCACTTAGTAGAAGGTCATTGACGGTTGGCGTAGGCGGTCCGACGTAGTTTAGATAAGCCCCGCCCGTTCCTCCATTGTAGACGTTTCCAAGAAAGCCAGCCACAACGTCTCCATTGATCTCAACCTTTTGACCCGTCAACGAGATAGAACCTGCCCCACTATCGATTGAAATTCCAGCATCCAAGAGCAAATACCCACCACCGCCGTTAAAAGCCAAATCACTTCCAGTCGTGGTTACACTGCCATCAATCGTAAATGTCGGTGTCAGAGCAAAAGGCTGAGCTCCAGCTTGGATCGTCAAATTACGATTGATCCCAGCCCTGCCATGAACCAATACCGTTCCCGTACCATCCAAACGGCCAATCGTGACCGGAGCCGCTCCACCGAGGAATCCGAAATACGCGTCACTAATAAAGAATCCAGGCAGGACAGTTTGAGTCGCACCAAACACTTCAATGTTTCTACCCACACTCACAGGTTCCAATAGGATACTACCGCTAAGTTTTCCGGTAGGATCTGTTGGTTGGGCTGTAACTACAGCACCTAAATTGACTGTATCCGCCTGCAATGTGATAGTCGGTGAAAAGGTTCCGTCCGAGTTAAGCGGATTGCGCAGCGTGCTGGTAATCGCCGCCGTGTTCGCAAATGTTCCGGTGAGCGGAGTAGTTGCTCTAAAGGAAACCGTGCCACCGGAATTTACCGCCCCACCAATGGTTACGGCCGTGGTACCAGTTCCTGTGACATTTCCTCCTGCAGTTAAAGTTCCTGCGGCACCCGTGACCAGTGCCCCACCGGACGCGGTTGCCGTTAGTGTCGTCGCCGCAGACACCGCCCGACCTATCGTAACCGTCGTCGCTCCCAACAAGGTGACAGATCCGTCGATACTCGTGATCGAACCGGTGGGATTGCTCAGTCCACCAGCAGAGGTAGTCAAATTAATATTTCCAAGCGCCGTCGTATTCCCAGTCACACTAACAGCCCCAGTAACATCCAGTGCAGTCGCATTACGCAAAAAGAGGCCGCTCGAAGTGGCAGTCGAAGCCGCTACGACTGACGCCCCGGAAAGTTTCGCCACGGCGGTTGTCAACGGCGCAGTCGAAGTCCCCACCGAGCCAGCCCTCGTGATCAATAGAGTCCCCGTGGCCCCGCCGATCGTCACGTCCGTGCCCGCGAACGGACTGGTAACCGCACCGGTACCGAGGGCGAGGGTCAGCGTTTGGTTGTTGGCCAACGTCAGACCTCCGGTTACCGCAGGCAGAACTGGTGCGCTGAAAATCAGCGAACTTGAGGCACCACGCAAAGTCAGAGAATACGCATAAGAGGGATTACCACTCAGATTGATATTTCCACTTCCACCTAATGTGATGGTCCCTGTCCCCGAGGCATTTCCGATCACAACCGTGGTAGATGTGCTAAGAAGTTGCAGTTCTGTTGCTGTCAGGGAAAGGCTGTTCGAAGGGTCATTCAGGCTGATATTTGTTTCCAATGTCAGGGGCTGCAACGTGATCACCCCCGATCCCGCTTTCACGGCTTGAACAACATTTATGTCATCCGCAGTCAGGGTGATCGCACCATTCCCTGCCGATGTGTTGATACCCGCAATATCATCAACCGAAGTAATGTTGAGGGGAGGTGAAAATAGGTTGTTTGGATAGAGGACAGGGTTGTAGTAGTCGGTGAACGAGACATTCCCACTCACCGCCACATTGACCGCCAAATTACTCACGTTATTTCCTTGGCCGGTCAGGGAGATGCCACCAGTGCCGGAGTCTATGCTCAGTGACTGAGCCGAGAGCCCTGAACTTGAATTTACACCCCCATCCGCCACACCCGCACTGGTCCGTAGGCTCAGAGTCGGCACTTTAGACGCCGACAAGGTGACGGGGCCACTGACCGTAATCTGCCCCGAGGCCAAAGCATCGTTACGACCAATCTGAAGAACGGAAGCCGTCACCAGATCCAGCTCAGAATCCGTAAAGCTCCAACCTGACTTCGTTCCCAGATCAATCGCTGTCCCCGCCACATTGGGTTGGAGGGTCACCCGGCTCCCTAGGCCCGTGATCCCTGTCAATGTATCGGCTGTCCCAATCGAGAAGGCTCCCGAACTGAGGACAATGTTGTTGCCGTTCGAATTGGCTGCGACTGTTCCGAAATTATTACCGATCCCAGTAAAGTTAATCTGCCCATTAGCGGAAAGCCTCAATCCTCCCGCATAGCTGATCCCCGTGCCTCCCCCGCTGTCGCCGATGGTGCTATTCCCAATCAGGCTGAAGGCTCCGGTAAGCCGAGTGGTACTGAGGGAAATCAGATCATCCACCAGAATCGCGCCCGCCGTGCTATTTCCGATTCGGAGAATATTTCCCTGGATGTTGCTCAGCTCCGCCGCGGTGAAATTCGAGTCAACCGTCGTTTTATCTCCGAGGGTAATCGCCCGACCCGCTGTATAAGTCTGCAGGGTCACGATGCCGGAGGTGGTATTTGCGGCAAGCAAAGCGGGCGAAAGGTTGCTAGGAGGAGGCGTTTTTGTGACACCATCGTCTCCTAATTCGATACGGTCCGACGTCATGGTAATATTCCCTGCAGCCACCACTGTACTTGCGGCATAATAAGCAGAATTAAAGTTCTCCATCACCGCCACCTGAATTTTCCCGCCTGAAATAGTCGACGAAATGTTTACATTCGCTCCACTGTTGATGGTATTCACACTCTGTCCCGCCGCGTTCGGAGGAAAAGCGGGAAGAACGATATTAGGAGCACTGAGAGTCACGCTACCCCCTGAAGCAGTCGTAATTCCTGCAGCCCCACCCAAGGAGGATAAATCGGCTACAGTTAACGGGACGGATGTAATGCCCGTAGAGTAGATGAATGACTGATTCGCACCCGTGAGGAGTGCAGAGATGAAATTTATCGTATGATTGGGTGCAGCAGCTGTTAGATACTGCCCCAAATTCACTGCTCCACCCGCCGTCACGCTAAAGTTGGGCATCTTAATGCTACTCGTTACAGGTATCGGGGACGGAGACGGTGGAATCTGGGATATGCCCAAAGTGACACCTCCGTCCGTGGCCAGGGCCAACGTCCTTGGGGCGTAGGGATACAGTCCGTAATTGTATCCGAAATCGGTGTTCAAGGTGATATTTCCAGCGCTCGACAAAAGAGTGCTTCCTCCGCTCGATGCCCCGATCACCACGGAGGCTGCTCGGATATTCTCCAACTCAGGTTGAGCGGGATTGTTGATTCGAAGACTCAAACAACCAAGCAGTCCGGTAGCCGTAGCCGTCACTCCCCCTGCGGTCGTAGGGCTGGCAATCGTTACGCTAGGGGCCGTTGTATATCCGCTGCCCACCGACGTAATGCGAATACTTTTCACCGCTAAAGCGCTCGATGTAGATGATGGGGTTCCACCCCCACCACTGAAGGTCACTGTCGGTCCGGTGGTATAGCCTGATCCTTGGTTTGTGATTCGCACTCCGATCACTTTCCCATAGGTGGGACTCGAAGGGCGGAAATCCACCACAGCCTCACCTGTGGCCGTTATGCCCCCTGCTATGGTTGGAGCGGATATCGTCACAGTCGGAATTGATGTATATCCGGAACCGATTCCACCCGCTGTATTGACTGCTCCTAAAACCATTTGGGCCGTCGCCTGTGCTCGCACCCCTCCGACCTGATCTGGAGCACTGACCTCCACGGTCGGAACAGAGGTATAACCCGATCCGAAAATCTCCACTTGCGCAGCAGTGAACCCAAAGTAACTCGCGCTGGCTGATGTTCCATCCAAATTGGAAGGGCCATTATAATTAATATTTACGGGCCGCGTACCTCCTGTGGTCAATGGGGACAAAGTTACTACGGAAGTGCTTACAGGGATTGCCCCCCCGCCAGTCGTATCCAAGAATCCAACCACACGAGTAAGCTCGATATCATTCGCCCTAACCGTAATGTCACCATCTTGGGTTTCAATTCCTTGATAGAATCTGCGCCCCGTAAACTCTGGGGCATTTACATTAACCTCACCTATGGTTAGGGGAGTCACTCCATAACCATCTGTGGTTCGCAAAGCGGAATTAATCTCAAAGGAGGCCTCGGAGGCCAAGCCGGAATCTCGTATCACGCCCGAAAAATAGTGCACCTTATTTCCAGCTCCCGTTAAAGAAACCTCCCCTCCTGCATCAATCGCCAAGGACGGAAAACTGATTCCGCTGGTTCCCCCAATATCCTGCACTTGTCTTGTTCCTGCCAGAGCAAAGGTAGCTAATTCCAAATTACTTGCATCCACGCTGTTGTAGATAGTGATAACGCCGGCACCATAGGCTGGATCAGTAAACTTTCGTGTTCCAATGACCAAGGCGTCAGCGGAAAACTGTGAAAACAGTGGCTGCAATACGCTGAAGGCCTGCGGAGTATTTGCACCAATACTCACTGGCCGCTGATTGGTGAAAGGTCCGATGCCAACTACCGAGGCCGTGACCTGCTCACTCCCCGTGCCATTTCGAATCAGCACTCCCGAGGGGATCGGGGGAACGCCTAGGTTATCCGCAAAGAATCCAGCATGATCAATATCCAGATTAAAAGGGTCGGTGCCATTTACTGCGGCAGCCAGGGTGGGTGCAGATGTATATCCGCCACCGGCATTTGTGATGGTATAAGAAATAATTTCACCCACGTCATTTAAATTTGCTGTCGCCGTAGCTTGAGTGGCAGGAGAGCCAATCGTGATGGTTGGATTGGTATATCCAGTACCCGAGGAAACAATTTGGAAACCTGTAATGATCCCAGCAGAACTGATGATGGGAGTGGCGACTGCGCCACTCCCTGTTGGATCGGTAATCACAACCGTTGGGGTAGCAAAATAACCGGCGTTGTTAACCACGGTTGGAGTCAAGGCGGTAATGCCGCCACCACTCGTGTATGTTGCAGCTGCCGATGTTGCAACCCCTTTCGGAGAAGTGATCGAAATCGTGGGCAGACTCGTATAACCACTCCCCTGACTTGTAACCGTAATGGTTTTGATCTGCTTAAAGGTCGGACTCGTCGGGTCCGTGTCGATCGTCGCCTGGGCCGTCGCCCCTGTTCCACCGCCGCCTAAAATGGTAATAGTAGGAGCCACTGAGTAGCCGTCCCCTTTATTGATCAATTGGACTCCCGTCACCGTTCCATTTGCAATGCTCGCCTTACCTTGTCCCGTAACAATCCCCCCCCCTGAGACAACAATCGTAGGCGCTTCGATATAAGTTCGGCCATCAACAGTTGGTTGAATAAATGTAACCTGCCCAAAGGTGACTATGGGCACGCCCGCGAGAGTCTCAGTTGCATTAAGACTAAGAAATCCTTCGACCGCCCCCACATCTATCCGAACTGGATTCTCAATTCCATTTGCCGTATTCAAGGCACTGATTTCAAGATCATTACTGACACGCGGGGTTGACGGTGCAGATAAGTTTGAATTCAAAGGTTGCCCTAGCAGAGTTTCCATCTGCCCAGGGGCGGGAGCAAAAACCGCAAGTATACCGCTTCCTCCTACCGTTCCAGTGATTGGACCAAACGTCTCCACACTTAAAGTTCCGATGGAATTGACCAAACCTCCAGTCGCTAAACCCAATTGGACAGGAAATCCATAACTTGCTGCGTAGGATGTCGACAAAGCCGAGAGCGCGTCGTCCTGAAAGTTCAGCCCCAAGACCCGGACCGTCCCAGAGGAGGCAAAACTTTGACCCCCACCCAGAGCTAGATTCGCATCCCCCGTCTGTATCAAACCACGTGTGCTGTTGAAGTTACCCCTCAGGGCAGTCCCGCTGGCAGTCGGAATATTAGCATTCGCGATGATGCTACCACTGGCAGCCAAGATAACCGAGCCACTGATCGCGTTCCCTCCGCTGGAACCTTCAGAGTCACCCGTGACTACAGGTGCATTGATTGATAATAGCCTCAAACCACTCTCAATAGCACTCGCCCTTAAGATCGCGGAGGTCACATCTAAATCTCCAATGGCCGCATTCAGGATGCTGATGGACCCAGACCCCAAATCCCGATCCACCACATCTGTTCGGACGCCCACCTCTCCAAATTGTCCCGTCGGACCACCAACACCTACCACCGCCACGGGTTTCCCAGTATAGCCCGCGCCAGCATTCGCCAATTCATAGGCTGTAACTTTTCCATAATTGATCGAAAGAGGATCCAAATCAACATAGGATCGGGCTTGGGCGATGGCTATTCCGCCACCCGTTAATGTTATTGTAGGTTCACTCGTGTATCCCGAACCGGGGTTGACCAGAACGAAAGAACCCAACTTTCCATCCGCATTTACCACCGCATTCGCAAGGGTATCAGGTATCGATTCCGGTCTTACCCCACCCCCACTTATCTTCACAAGTACCGTACTCCCCGGGGTATAATTTTGTCCAGCGTCAACGGGTTGGATTCCTACCAAAGACAAACTTGTTCCGTTTCCTTGCATAATCGGGCGTGCGACGGCTCCGCTTCCCTTTCCGTCAGTTGAAATGACCTCAATCGTAGGGGTACTATGGAACACGGGGCCACCCGCGGTGACATTATAGGGGGTAAGTTGACCATTTGCATTCACGACCGCCGAGGCAACTGCCCCGACTCCACCCCCCCCGGAAATAGAAACAGTTGGGGCTGTCTTATAACCCTCTCCGGCCTGGACAGCTGCAATCACCCCAATCTGTCCATAATCATTGACGACCGCACGCGCAGCCCCCTGCTGAATCCCTCCCGAGTATAAAGCAACTTCAGGAGCGGACCCATAACCACTACCCCCTAACAAGAAACTTGTGCTCGGGCTGGAAGGGTCCGAAAGAGGAGTAACTCCAGTCACCTTGCCTGTTGTTACGTCAACAATCACATTTGCTCCAGCCTGCTGTCCAGACGCCCCTGCCAAAAATGCGTTTGCAGGAGTATATCCATCAACGACGATAACCGTCGGTGGCTTAAGGTAACCTGAGCCGGCGGACGTGGAGCTAATTGTAATCGTTCCGTCAAGATTCACAACTGCAGTTGCGGTAGCTTGTGTCCCGCTAACAAGATCGGGGGCACTGACGATGACTTGGGGGTTCTTAAAACGCCCGTAGCCTTGATTTTGGATGGAATAAGAACCTACCCCCATTCCATTCCCGCTTGTGTCGGGGACAAGCACCCCCCGCGCAACTACCGAATCAGTCGAATCATTAATGGTCATATTCAAACTCCCTACGATACCTGCCGCAAATCGTGCACTGAAAGAGTTACCCAAGGAAATTTGAGTATCCAAAATAGTCCTCCCCAAACGACCGGATAGATTTTCGAGTTGGGAACCGATGGCTAGAATATTTACGCCCGTAGGCGCATATAAATTGTTATCCGTATTACCCACTAGGGTAACACCCCCGATCGAGGTTGCATTCAAGGTGCCAACGTTGACGTCTCCCCCCGCATCTAAATTGATCTGACCAGCACCAGAAACGAAGCTTACCGATATATCTTGAACGTGAGGGTACGGAACAGATAGTCCTCCACCCGTTCCTTGAGGGTTAGTGGGGTATGTATTGATTGGAGAATTGCCACCGTAATAAGGATTTTCAAAATATCGCGCTGTATAGTCAATGTCCTTAGTTTGTCCTCCGGTTGGAGTTGTTTTCCCATATGTCACAGTAATGAATGAGTTTAATTCAGCTAGATTGATATCTCCCGCCTGGATGCCACCAATTTGAACTGCGCCTCCTTCCATATTGAATGTTTCAGCCCTACTGATTTTCATTCCCGCACCTCCAGTATTATCCTGAGTGAGGTAGATAGGCGATGGGCCCGAGCCTATATTCTTTGGGTTGATCGAAACAATCCCGCTTAACCCAGATATTTGATAGACATTGAAAAACATATTGTTATTTCGGACCCCAAAATCTGGTACTCCTGCGGTTGGTGTGGGCGAATTATTGAGAACCGGACGAAACGTGTTCAAGGCGGCACCAAATTGTGGCCCCATAAGCGGAATGAAAGCATTAAATGAATCATAAGCTGACGCAGCGTTTTCCAGAACTAAATCACTTGCATAGATATTCAAATCCCCTCCTCCCGTAAAGACTCCGCCACCGCTACTAAAAACAGTGGACGTGCCCGCTCCAGTTGTTACGGATCGAACAACTCCAACCTGTGTAACTGTAACAGACCCATTCGCGCTGAGACTCACTTTTCCGCTAGCTGTGCCGACTCCTTTACTGACCGGATCCTGAACCGCCATGATTCCAAATGAAATCCCAGGCCAAACCGAGGCTGTTGCTGTACCGTAAATTGCCGGAATAGTTGGAGAAGCGGTAATTCCAGCTGTACCCACCGTGATACCACCTCCAGTATTGATATACGAAAAATCAATCGCTCCCGAATCAACGTAAAGACCCCCTACTCCACCAGGGGTAGCAGCCACAGAGGCAAATCCCCCAGCCCCGATCAAGGTGTTGAGCTGACTTTCATAGACGTCATAGTTGAGATTATTCCCACGCAAATTCGCACCGGTATCCGCTATTTTCTGGTCGGCAACTGTCCCGTCGGTCTGCACATAAAGTTGCCGCAATGCAGATGTGGAGCTGACTTGGAAACTGTCGCCCTCGGTAATCACCCCTAATCTATTTCCAGTAATTCCTATGGGATTACCGGTAGCAGCATGTGCAACGAAAGCGTCTCCAATTCTGCCTGCTGAATCCAAGACGACAATTCCGCTGGTATCAACCGAAAATCCTGCCGCACTTTGAGTAATATTCCCCCCGGAAGCCAGTCGTAGATTATACGCCCCAGTAGGACCTGCCTGAATCAAACCGATTTTCATATCCCCCGCAGAACGGCTGCCGAGAGTCAGATAGCCGGCTTTGGCACTCGTTACGTCCTGCGGATCCAAAAGGGTAATCGTATTCACCATCGCTTGGGTGATTTTCAAAGCTCCGGTTCCACTTCCTCCGACATCCACGGTGGTGGCCGGGCTTGTCGCGGTAAGAGTTGAGGAAGGTTGGATCGTCACATTACCGGAAAATCTCTGCCCACCCCAAATTGCTGTCGAAATACTCGTCAACATAGTGGCGTCGATCGAAACGGTTGAATTAATCGCCAAACCTGATGCGCTTTGCAGGACGATATCACCCGCGTTGCTTTTAAGGCTAACATTCTGTCGTAAATCAACAAAACCCACCCCACTCTTGTCAGAATCCGCCAAAAGCGAAATCCCAAGTGATCCTGCAGTGCTGGATATCGTGAATTCATCCAGGATTAGAATGTTGTTTGCGGCAGAAAGAGTCAGCACCACGTCCGGTGAGGTGGGGGGCGTATCTTTGGTTTTCGTGATATCGGCAGTTACCGTAATATTCCCCGCCTGTGAACCCGTGCCACTTGAACCCGTTGTGATCGTAACGCTGGTTCCACTATTCAAAGCCCGGTTGATATCCTGATTAAAGACTGACGCGTTGTTTGCAGTCGGAACAAAGATATCGGGATTCCCCCCGCTGAATCCACCACCTCCGCTAGGTCCCGCATTCACAATCGTCACATTATAAGGATCCAGCAGCCATTCCCCCGAAAATCCTTTTGGAGCCGAGGCTTGGGCCTCCCCAAAAGCCTGCAGGTTGTTTTTAGAGGAAGTTTCTATAAAACCCCCGTTGCCACCCTCCGCCCCTCCCAAGGCAGCAATCTTTCCAAAGAACCCCGTGTATTCGTCCGACCAGAGAATCACCTTCCCCCCATCCCCATTCTCTCTCGCATTGGCCGAGATCTTGGCATCAGGCAACATCACCACTGCCTTCGCATTAGGAACATCTCGATTGCTCCCCAAATAATCCCCACCCACCAACACTGTTCCTCCCTTCGCACCCCCATCCACATTAATCTCACCTGATCGCAAGCCTACCCTTGTACCCAAGGCCTCGACCCTCCCCCCTTTCGATTTTGCTGAATATCCGGTCGCCTCCACTCGTCCCGCCAACATCGTAGTATTCTTCGACTGGATTTTAACATTTCCCCCACCCTCTTGTCCCGATGCCGTGATTAGTGAACCCTCCTCCGCCCTAATGTTCCTGCCCGAAATATCAATCTTTCCGCCCTGTTCAGCCCCGTTCACACTTTTTTGCAATGCCGCCACCACCCCCGTATTCAAAACATCCCCCTCCCCGCCCGTCAAAGTCACGCTTCCGTCCGCATTCTGAACCAACCCAGTCGCCCTTATCGTTCCCGTGTTCTTAATCGCCAGCGACAGATAATTTCCTGTTGCCTCCAATTCTACATTTGCTGCCTCAATCACCCCTTCATTGACAATCTCCGCCGCCGCCTCAGAAGCTTTCGAATTATCAGGCTTACTATCCACGTCCATCAGCCGCACTTTATAGTGACGCCCAGGTCCGACCGTTTCCAAAGTCACTGAAGTTCCACTCACCAAACCTACCTTCCCATCCTTCGCCATAATCTGCCCCTCATTCTTCACTTCTTTAGCCACTAGAAAAACATCGCCTGATGTCGCCTCAATTTTCCCCTGATTAATGACCGATGCGTCCGAGTTGCCAGTAAAGTTCATCGTTCCCGCCTTCATAAAGTCCTCTGTGCTGACGTCCCGCGTGCTTGCCATAAAAGAAGCTGTGTTCACCTGACCTCCCGCACCTACCAGAACCCCGCCTGGATTAATCAAGAAAACGTTCCCATTCCCTTGCAACGTTCCATAAATCTGCGAAGGATTGGCTGTAACCACCCGGTTTAATACGGACGAGGTTGAGTTGGGTTGCACAAACTTTGTCAGCTCGCCGTTCGCGATTGAGAAACTGTTCCAATTAATGACCGCGCGATCAGTATGCTGATTCACAATCAAAGTAGCCGCATCGGGCCGACTGAACCCCGCTGCCCCTCCAACTACCTGCTCTCCCAGTGGGTTGCCGTAGAGCGCTGGCGGAACAACCGCGATTCGAACCAAAGCCAAAACCAGTAGGATTTGGATCCAGAACCGAACCGCCCTTTTCTTTGAGAAAAAAATGGGGCTCCTCATAAGCAAATACTGGGGGGGTGAATAACCAGAGGATTGGAGTCGTAGGAGGCCCATCAACTTCTCGCTTAACTTTAGCAAGGAGTTGCCCCTAAAATTTGCCTCCATAACTAGGAGTACTACCGCAGGGGTCTTGGGGGTCAAGTCAAACACCGCCAGTTGTGTACTATTTACCAATAAGGGTTAGTATCTTTGAATAACTTTTTTCAAAAAACAACGATCCAAATGAATCAAATAACTAAAAAAGAAAATACTCTTAAGGATCGCAGCAGGTACAAAAATTATAAGTAATTCTACTTTAGGGCCTTACCGATTCAGCAGAAACAGGTGCGGCCACACCTCCCCAGGCACCTTCGTTAGGATCTTGTGTGCCCCTCAAACGATAAACCTTAGCCTTGCCGCTGGGTTGCTTGTCGGGCAACCCCAAAACGGCACAAAAAGCCGACTTCACAGCATCCCCCGCCTTTTCCATGCTTTTATCATCAGCTTGCCCACTTGCCAGAGATCCAGGTCCAGCTCCGGTTGGATTGGATGGTTTCGCTAAAACCGCCACCTCGCGCTTCTGGGTCGCTAAACGGCTCACCCGATTCCCTGCACCACCCAACCCCTCAATATAATAAACCTGTCCGCATAGTGACGGTTCATAAAAGACCTGATCTTTTGAGCCTAATGTAGCCAAGAGTGATGCCTCGGGAGAGAGCACTGCTTTCCTCCCAAGAACTTCTAAAGTCACGGGCCTTTGCATCGCTGGCCCAGGCCGAACTAAAACACTGCGCTTAGAATTTTCATCCTTTCCAAAACTCAGTCGGTACTCCTGACCCGCAACATCGATCGCCTTACCTGCGGTACCGAGAATAATTTCTTCGACGAGACTCCCTTGCTCGTCCCTCACCTCAACTCGATCCGTCTTTTCGTTATAGATCACTTTACCACCTGCACCGCTTTGTAAACCCGCCACGATTCCGGCGGCTTCTTGGGCCGCAGTATCCGGAGCGGAAGCCTCGGTAGTCGCAGAAATTCCAACAAAAAATAGAAACAAGTACCAAGCACGCCTCTTTTGCATGGATTGCATCTGCGCCAGAAAAAGTGGCTCGTCCACAACTATCTTTTGCCCAAACCAACCTTTGCTGAATAACTAGCCCAATCTATTTTCCATTTCCCAAATCTTTCAATCTCTGATCCTGCCCTTTTTCTACCTGACCATTCACCTGCGCAATCTCACCAGGCGTAATGGATCCTGGTGGAAGCAGGATCGATCCATTGGTAATCACGGTATCGATTCTTGGCGCATAGACCACCCGCCCATTCACCAATACCACCAAAATGAACCCCCGCCCCGTACTCGTACCCGCCTCCAACTTTGTTCGCCCAAAATCATTGAAATCCACCAGAATCGTCCCATCCACCCGAGTCGAAATCTTTCGAATCTCCTTCTCGGACACCTCAGGCAAACTCTGAATAGCAATTGTCTCATTGGGTTGAAAAAGCGTCACCGGCACAGAAACCATCCCCTTAGCGCCCTCGGGTGCTTGCAAATGCACCCGGAAAAGAAACGGAGGCTTCTCCGCCGCACCCATCCAAACCACCAGCCCGACCAAAAACGGCAAAATATTCACCCCAAATCTCATATCGCGAACCCTAACCCATCCTTACTTCAGAGACGACCTGATTTGTCATTTTCAGAAAACCTTTCTATTGTGAATTATGAGTTGGTCCACCCCCACCGTCTTCTTTTTATCCGCTTTTACCCTTCTGCCGTCCACCGTCTTCTCTGCAGATATTTCCGATACCGCTTCCCGTACTAGCCAACCCGATAAATTTCTCTCCGCCCCTGGCCTCATCAAAGGAGGTCTCTTTATGCAAGGCTCGAAAAAAAGATTCGAAGGTGCCAACGAGCTGAATCTCGAGTCGTATCAAACCCGCCTCGAAATTGCACCAACCGAAGTCTCTCTCATTCGTATTCGCGAACCCCAACCCAACGATCAGATTACCCTCAAATTTACCCTTAAAAATGAGTCTGATAAGGGATCTACACTCTACTTCCCCACCGCCCAACGCTGTGAAGCGATCATTCGGGATTCCGACGGCAAGGTAATCTACACTTGGTCGGAGGACTACGACTTCGCGCCTGACGCCGGCTACAGCTACCTCAACGCAGGGGAGCACCTCAACTACCAGATCACCATTCCCTACCAAGCCCTCCGCGGAAAAATCCCCGTGGGTGAATCCACCATTACGGCGAGTTTGGTGAACTACCCGCAACTACGGGCCGAAATGCCTCTCCGGATCCAGCCCTGATCGGCACCTTTTCTGGATTGGAATGATGCGGATCTACCGTTCTTCCCCTCTGCTGTAAAAGTCTCTGCACTTCGCTTGGGTCAAACATCTCCTTCTTACCTTCCCCTAGATCACGTCCCGCACTCGACTCCTGCCTGGCAACCGTTTCACGAATCCGAGTCAACCTTCCATCATACATCGTCAATCCCCCATCCTGTTTCTGAAATTTAGGACTCGTTCTCGAGGTCCAATCAGGGCTATCCCTCCGTTCTACTTGATCGAGTTGTCCCACACTCTTGTTTTGCCAAGAAGACTCCCGTCCGCCCGCGAAGCTAGAACTCCTTGCTCCATCCATTCCCGATGCTTGTTTCCCCGACCAAGACGACTCCTTTCCTGCATAAGAGGATATCCCCTGCTCCCAAAGTGGAGTCGATGCCAGTTGCGACTCCTTCCGATCGCCATAAAGACGCGCCCCCTGAAATGATTTTCCCTTCT